>Ga0164241_10000220_pt1 | contig 135671 bp, 131 predicted proteins | sample OricomyardsoilBY_FD_108780 | JGI IMG/M metagenome (GOLD analysis project Ga0164241, IMG submission 108780) | Backyard soil microbial communities from Emeryville, California, USA - Original compost - Back yard soil (BY) | ecosystem: Environmental > Terrestrial > Soil > Unclassified | place... | reverse complement strand
TAAGGACGCCGCCGGGCGATTGCGCGTTGCCGCCGCGACCACGGTCGGCGACAAGGGGTTCGAGCGCAGCGCGGCCCTGATCGATGCCGAATGCGACCTCATCATCATCGACACCGCGCACGGCCACAACAAGGATGTCGCCGCCGCGGTCGAACGGATCAAGCGCGCCTCCAACGCTGTCCAGGTCGTCGCCGGCAATGTCGCCACCGCCGAGGCGACCAAGGCATTGATCGGCGCCGGCGCCGACTCGGTGAAGGTCGGTATCGGACCCGGCTCGATCTGCACGACCCGCGTCGTCGCCGGCGTCGGCGTGCCGCAGCTCACCGCGATCATGGCGAGCGCCGAAGAGGCCGACAAGAGCGGCACGCCGGTGATCGGCGACGGCGGCGTCCGCGCCTCGGGCGATATCGCCAAGGCATTGGCCGGCGGCGCGGCGGCGGTGATGATCGGCTCGCTGCTCGCCGGCACCGAGGAGGCTCCGGGCGAGACCTTCCTCTACCAGGGCCGCGCCTATAAATCCTATCGCGGCATGGGCTCGTTGGGCGCGATGGCGCGCGGCTCGGCCGACCGCTATTTCCAGCAGGACATCAAGGACCAGCTCAAGCTCGTGCCCGAGGGGATCGAGGGCCAGGTCGCCTATAAGGGCCACGCCCGCGACGTCATCCATCAGCTCGTCGGGGGGGTGAAGGCGGCGATGGGCTATACCGGCGCGGCGACGATCGCGGATCTGAAGAAGGCGCGGTTCGTGCGGATCACCAATGCGGGCCTCAGCGAAAGCCATGTCCACGACGTCACCATTACCCGGGAAGCCCCCAATTATCCGACGCGGTGACCCGGTGACTTATGCCCTCTCCCGTCACCCCAGCGAAAGCTGGGATCTCCTTTCCTTCTTTTCCTTCTCCGCGTCTTCGCGTCTCCGCGCGAACCGAAATTCATGGCGCGCGGAGCCGCCGAGGACTCGAAGGAAAGGCACTGGGATTCCAGCTTTCACTGGGATGACGGGTTCGGGGATATGACTCCCGCTGCCCGCGTCCAGGCCGCGATCGAGCTGCTCGACGAGATCGTCGCCGCCGCGCGCGAAGGGGGCGCGGCGGCGGACACGCTGATCGCGCGTTATTTCAAGACGCGGCGCTATGCCGGATCGAAGGATCGCCGCGCGGTGCGCGAGCTCGTCTTCCGCGCGATACGAAGGGCAGGGGAGCGCCCCGCTTCGGGCCGCGCCGCGATGCTCGGGCTCGTCCGGGACGATCCCGGGCTCGCGCCATGGTTCGACGGCTCGCCGCATGGCCCGGCGCCGATTCAACCGGATGAGGACGCGGCGGAAGCCGGCATCGCGCCGGATTGGCTCCTGCCGCGCTTTGATCCGCTGGTTTCGGCGGACGAATGGCCGGCCCTGCTCGAACGCGCGCCGCTCGATCTTCGCGTGAACCGGCTCAAGGCAGCGCGCGATCCCGTGCTCGTGCCGGGATCGGCGCCGACCCCGCTCTCGCCGGTTGGCCTGCGCCTCGCCGAAAGCGGCAATGTCGAACAGACCGACGCCTGGAAGGAGGGTCTGATCGAGGTCCAGGACGAAGGCAGCCAGCTTCTCGTCTTCGCCTGCGCCGCGCGCCCCGGCATGAATGTCGTCGATCTGTGCGCCGGCGCCGGCGGCAAGACGCTCGCGCTCGCCGCCGAGATGGCGAACGAAGGATGTATCGTCGCCAGCGACACCGATCGCGCGCGCCTGACCCGGATGGGGCCGCGCCTGGCGCGCGCCGGGGTGTCTATCGTCGAGAGCCGCCTGCTCGATCCCGACCGCGAAGTCGCCGCGCTGGCCGATCTCGCCGGCCGCGCCGATCTGGTCCTCGTCGATGCGCCCTGCTCCGGCACCGGCACCTGGCGGCGCAATCCGGAGGCGCGCTGGCGGCTGACGCCCGATCGGCTGACGCGGCTGGCGGCGCTCCAGGCCCGCCTGCTCGATATCGCCGCGACGCTCGTCGCCCCCGGCGGCGCGCTCGTTTATGCCGTCTGCTCGCTGCTCGCCGAAGAGGGCCGGGGCCAGGCCGATGCCTTTTCCGCCCGTTCATCGCTCGTTGTGGAGCCTCCACCTATTTCCGCGGGACGCGCGGCGGGCCCCGGCGTTCTCCTGACGCCGGCGCACGATGGCACCGACGGCTTTTTCGTCGCGCGCTGGCGGCGGCCGTGCTAGGTCGGCCGCGAGAAGGAATGGAGACTTTGATGCGCCTCACCCCGATCGTCCTCACCCTCGCCATTGCGGGCGCGACGATCGCGAGCGCGGGCTACGGCCAGCGCGCCGACGATCAGATCAATCCACGCTCGACGGCCCTGGTCGAGCAGGCCCGGACGGCGACCGCCGCCGGCCAATATGAGCAGGCTAACGACATGCTCGAGACCGCGCTCGCGGTCGATCCGCGCAATCGCGGCGCCTATATCGCGCTCGGCCGCGTCGCCCAGGCGCAGCGCCTGCCCGGCAAGGCGCTGCGTTATTATTCCGACGCGCTCCAGCTCGAGCCCAACGATATCACCGCGCTCTCGGCCCAGGGCGAGGCGTTCGTCCAGCGCGGCGCGGTCGATCGCGCGCGGGCGAACCTGACGCGGGTGCGCGCGCTGTGCCATCAATCCTGCCCGCAGGGCGATCAGCTCGCCGCCGTGATCCAGCGCGGCCCGCCCGCCGAGGTGCTCGCCGCCCAGCGGCCGGACCAGGGTCCGCCGACCGAGACCCCGGCGCCGCGCCGGAACTAGAGAATCCGCGCCAGCGCCACGAAATCGGCAACGCCCAGGGTTTCGGCGCGCCGCTCCGGATCGATGCCGAGCCCGTCCAGCGCCTCGATCGCCCCCGGAATAGCCGCCAGCGATCGGCGCAGCATCTTGCGGCGCTGGCCGAAGGCGGCGGCGGTGAGTCGCGCGAGACGCTTCGGATCGACGTCTTCGGGCTGATCGGCCGGAACGATATGGACCACCGCCGACATCACCTTTGGCGGCGGCACGAAGGCGGCGCGGTTGACCTTCATGGCAAGCATTGCGCGCGACCGCCACTGGGCAAGCACGGCGAGGCGGCCATAAGCCGCGCTTCCCGGCGTGGCGACGATCCGTTCGGCGACCTCGCGCTGGAACATCAAGGTCAGCGATCGCCACCAGGGCGGCCAGGCGTCGGTCTCCAGCCAGCGCGTCAGCAATGCGGTGCCGACATTGTAGGGCAGGTTGGCGACCACATCGGCCGGACCGACCCCGGCGGCCTCGTCGATCGCGAGGGCGTCGGCCTCGACGACGTTGAGGCGCCCCGGAGCGGCCTCGGCGAGCTCGACGAGCGCGGGGAGGCAGCGGCGGTCCCGCTCGACCGCGATCACCTCCGCGCCGGCGCGAAGCAGCGCCCGGGTGAGTCCGCCCGGGCCCGGCCCGACCTCATAGACGCGCCGGCCGTCCAGCGGGCCGGGGATCGCCGCGATCCGATCGAGCAACTGCTCGTCGAGGATGAAATTCTGGCCGAGCGCCCTGGACGCCGCCAGCCCATGGCGCGCGATCACCTCGCGCAGCGGCGGCAGGTAACCCAGCGTCACGCCGCGGCGAGGCGCGCCGCGCACTCTCCCGCCGCCCGGATCGCCGCGATCATCGCGCCCGGATTGGCGATATTCTTGCCGGCGATATCGAACGCGGTGCCGTGATCGGGCGAGGTTCGAACGATCGGCAGGCCGAGCGTCACGTTGATGCCTTCGTCGAAATGCAGCGTCTTCAAGGGGATCAGCCCCTGATCATGATACATGCACAGGGCCGCGTCATAGGTGGCGCGGCGATGCGGATTGAACATGATGTCGGGCGGATAGGGCCCCGACACGTCATAGCCCTCCTCGCGCAGCCGCTCGATCGCCGGCGTGATGATGTCGATCTCCTCGCGGCCGAGCGCGCCCTGCTCGCCGGCGTGCGGATTGAGCCCGGCGACCGCGATCCGCGGCCGATCGATACCGAACTGGCGCTGGAGGCCGCGGGCGGCGGCGCGTCCTTTGGTGACGATCCGTTCGACGGTCAGCGCCTCGATCACGTCGCGGAACGGAATGTGCGTCGTCACCGGGATCACGCGCAGCGTCGGCCCGGCAAGCATCATCGCGGTGAGATCGCTCGAAACGCCGCAGCGTTCGGCGACGAACTCGGTCTGGCCGGGATGGGAGAAGCCGACCGAATAGAGCCGCACCTTCGACACCGGCCCGGTCACCAGGCCCGAAGCCGCGCCTGAGCGGGTGAGGCCGACGGCAAGCTCGAGCGCGTCGAGCGCATTACGGGCGCCGATCAGATCATGGCTCCCCGGCGGGGTCGTCGAATCGGCGATCTGGACCACCGGCAATGCCGAATCCCAGGCGCGCATCGCCTCGTCCGGCGCGCCGATCGCCTCGACTGGCCCGCTCCACGCGGCCTGGACGGCGGCGAGATCGCCGACCGCGAAGAACGGAGGAAGCCCCTCGTCGTGGCGGCGCTCCCAGCTTTTCGCAACCACCTCCGGGCCGATACCGGCCGGATCCCCAAGCGAAACCGCGAGCGGCGTCTCGATCATCTCAACGATAATCGATCACCGCGTCGCGGCGAAGATCGCGCAGGTAGCGTTGCGCGCGATTGTTGGTCCGCGCCTCGTTGAGCTGCTGGTAGATCTGATCGAAGCTCGGCCCGCTCGATTGCGGCGGATCGTCGCGGCCGCACAGGACAAGCACGCTGACCCGCGGTGCCGCGCCGAACGGCGCCGTTGCCTGACCGATATTGAGGTTGAGCAGCATCTCCTGCAACGCCGGCGGCAATTGGCGCACCTGCACCTGATCGTTGGTGACGAGCTCGGCGCCGACCGACTGGGCCGTCGCCTGGGCGTGGCCGCAGCCGCCCATCGCCTGCGTCGCCTGGGCCAGCGCCTGCGCCCTTTGCTCGAATTCAGCCTGCGATGTGCCAGCGGGCAGGGTGATCGACAATTGCATCAGGCTGAGCAGTGCATCGCGCGGATCGGCGACGCCGATCTGCCGCTTGTCGACGAGCGCGATGATCGAGAAGCCGCCCGGCACCGGGATCGGATTTGTCACCGCGCCGAGCGGCATCTGCGGCAGGACCGTCGAGATTTCGCTCGGCAATTGTTCCGCGCGCACCCAGCCGAGATCACCGCCGATTGCGGCCGTCGTCGCCTCCGAAAATTGCCGGGCATAGGCCTGGAAGCTCGCGCCGGAGCGCAATTGCTCGATGATCCGGTTGGCATTGGCCTCGACTTCAGCCGACGTTTCCGGGGTCGCGGAAAGGAAGATTTCGGCGACGTGATATTCAACCGTCCCGCGCGACGCCTGGAGCCGGGCGAGCACCGCCCGGACCTCGTCGTCGCCAACGTCGACGAACGGGTTGATCCGGCGCTGCTGAAGCCGCTGCCAGGCGAGCTCGCCCAGGATCTGCCGCTTCATCGACCTATCGGACGAATTGATCGACCGCAGATATTCGGACATTTCGGCGGGCGTCTTGCCGAAGCTTTGCGCGAAGCGGCTGTAATAATCGTCGATCTCGTGCTGCGCGACGGTGATGTCGTCCTGCGCCGCCGCCTGGATTTCCAGCGTCTCGTCGATGAGATTGCGCAGCACCTGCGCGCGCGCCGCCTGCACCTGATCGGGCGGCAACTGGATCCGGTTGGAGGCGAGGAACAGCGCCAGGCGCTGGTTGATGTCGGTTTCGGTGATGACCTGGCTGTTGACGATCGCCGTCGCCTTGCGGACGTCAGGCTCCTGATTGCCGATGAAGGTGATGTTTGCGGGAATGTTGAGCCCGCTATTGTCCTGCCCCGCCTCCTCGGCGGCGGGCGGTGCCGCCGACTGGGCTGGCGGCGCCTCGGGCTGCGTCGAAGCGGGCGGAGACGCTGACGGTACCGCCGGCGCGCCGGCGGGCGCAGCCTGGGCGGCCGGCGGATTGGCCGTGCCGCTCTGCGCGGCGAGACTCGCCGACAGCAAGGACGCGGCGATCAGGGCCGTCGCCCCTGGTAACCAACCAAGCTTCATCATTCCTCCAGTAAAAGCAGGCACCTAGATTGCGCCGCATCGGCTGAACGCCAGCTTAGCGGCCGAGCGACTTCAACGCCACCCGGATGAGGAAGGTGTTACCCCGCACCGCGTCCCCGGTGGTCTCATAGTCGCGCCGCCACGTGACGCCAAGCTCGATGCAATCATCGTCATATTGAATGCCGAGTCGATGGCGGATCGGATCGAAACCGTCGGACTGGGAAAGCGGATCCTCCTGTCGGCTGGTGAGATCGACCACGGTCGAGCCGAAGATCGACCAGAAGCGCGCGAAATGGACGCGGCCGCCCAGGCGCACCTCCTCGCGATCGCGCAGATCCTCGATCGACGGATCGATGTTCCGGTCGAGCCTCAGATAACCGACCGTGGCATAGGTCTGGTGCCCGCCCACCGTCGCGTCGATCTCGTTGCGGCGGACGGCGAAATTGTCCTTGTCGAGCCGGAATCGATGCGTGAAATTGACATAGCGGCCGATCTGGACGGTGGTCCGCCCGACATAATCGGAAAAGCGCCCCGACAGTCCCGTGCCCGGTGGCAGGATCGTCGCGCGGTTGTTGAGTCGGTAGCTCTGGCCGATATTGGTCCGCACCGACACGCCGGGAAGATCGAACGCCCAGTCGGCGCCGTAGGTCATCCGAACGCCATCTTCCCAGCGGTCGTAGCCGGGGAAGCGATTGAGCGCGAACAGGTTCGAATCCTCAAGATCGACCGCGCGCGCATCTTCGTTCGGGATATCGAGATTTTCGGTCGGCGGCGAGGCGACGAGCTGGAGGCGCGGCGTGAATCGCTGAGTGCCGTTGAGAAACTGCCCCACGAACGGCCATTGCACGTCCGCCGCGGCGGCCGCGATGATCCGCGAATTCCATCCTTCGAGGCCCCGATAGGACGCGGTCTGGGTGAGTTCGGTCTCGCTGGTGTGATAAAGGTCGCCGCGGCCGAACGCGGTCAGCGTCACGATTTGGCCGAGCGGTGTGATGAAGCGCCGGTCCCACTGCGCGCTGGCGAAGGCGCGCTGGGTGTCCTGGCCCTCGGTGCGCAGGATCGCGAGGCTGTTCGCCTGGATCTGGATGCGCCCGCCGAGCCAGGGATCGGCCAACCGCCAGCGCGCGTCGATCGCGGGCAGCGCGATCGGCTGCTGGCCGTTGTCGTCGGTGAGCCTCAGCCCCTCGAACGCCCAGCCGGCGATCGAGATATAGCTGTCGTCGGTGACCCGCTCGACATTGATCGTCGAGCGCAGCCGGTCGTCGCGCGAGATGTCGTAGCGCCGCAGGAAGGTGCGGTCGCTCGCGTAGCGGCCCGAAAAGGTGACGCTCCAGTCGGGCGAGAGCTGGAAGCGGCCATTGCCCTCGATATAGCCGCGAATGCCTTGATCGGCGACCGGCAGCTCGGGCGAATTGGGATCGATCGGCAGACGCGAGCCGTAGGTCAGATAGCCGTGGAGTTGGAAGGCGCCGAACGGCGTCAGTTGGCGATAGGTCGCCTCCGCCATCGGCGCCACCTCGGTGAAGACGTGCGGCGTGACCGTGGCATCGATATTCGGCGCGATCCGGAAATAATAAGGCGCGCTGAGCTCGAGTCCGTTGCGCCTGTTGATCCGGAAATCGGGGACGAGCAGGCCGGTCGACCCTTCTTCCGCCGTGCCGTCGGGATGGGAGAGGCCGGGCAGGCCGATGAGCGGATGGCCGAGCAGGTTCAGCGTCGCGCCGCGATAGCTGATCCGGTGGCGGACGGGGTCGTGATAGACGCGGACGGCCGTGATCGACCAGGTCGGATCCTTGGGGCAGCCGTCGCGGTCGAGCACCGCGCAGGGCGTGTAGGCGGCACGGGTCAGCGTCGTATAGCCGTTGTGGCGCTCGGCATGCACCGCGGCGAGCCGGCCGCCCTCGGCGAGGACGACGAGGATGTTCTCGGCGACGCCGTCGCGCAGATTGCCCTGCAGCGCGATGCTGTCGCCATAGGCGTTGTCGCCGCGCGGGCTGTCGATGCGGACATTGCCGCGCGCGGTCATCTCGCCGCTCGTGCGGTTCCAGATCACGCTATCCGCGGCGAGATGATAGCCGTCCCGCGTCATCCGGACGGCGCCACTGACCGTGACCGTGTTGGCGTCCTGATCGTAGTTGAGCTGGTCGGCGCTGAAATCGACCGGACCGCCATTCTGCCCCGGCTGGTTGCCGGCCGGAGAGGGGGGCGCGAGCACCGGCGGCTCGTCCTGCGCGAACGCGGCGCAGGGCAGGCTGAGCAGCAGCGGCAGAGCGGTCCGGCAGATCGTTCGAAGCGTCGTCACAAGTCCTGCCGCCCTGGCCGTGGCCACGACCAGCCTATTGCACCGGAGGCCGCGCCCTGCAATGGCGTGCACTCCGGCGCGGGTCCGCGCCCATAGGGAGACTGTCGTGATAAAAGCAAGTTTCGCCGCCCAGCGTCCCGAAGGCGCTTATGCGCTCGCGATTCCGGTGCGCGGCGACGACATGCTGCACGACCGGCTGTCGGGCCTGCCGGAAGCCACGCGGTCGCTGGTCGTGCGTGCCGCCGAGGCGCAGCGGTTCGAGCGCGAGCCCGGCACGATCGCCGAAATCTTCATCGACCAGGACGGCGCGACGCGGCGCCTGCTGCTGGCCGGCATCGGCGGCGCCGGCGATGAGAATGCCGGCGAGCGCGTCGGCTCGGCGCTCGCCGCGCGCCTGCTCGCGTCGGGGGAGACGAAGCTGGTCGTCGATGCCGCCGGGCTCGACGCCGCGACCGCCGCCCGGATCGCTTTCGCTGGATCCGCGCGCTCCTGGCGCTACGACCTTTACCGCACCAAGCTGCCGCGCAAGCAGAAGCCGACGCTCGAGGAGATTGTGATCGTCGGCGCCGACGGGGCCGATGCCGCGTTCGCGCATCACAAGGCGCTGCTCGCCGGCCTCGATCTCACCCGCTCGCTGGTCAGCGAGCCGGCGAACATCGTCTATCCCGAAAGCTTCGTCGAACGCGCCCGCAAGGCACTGGAGCCTTTGGGCGTCGAATTCGAGGTGCTCGACGAGGCGGCGATGAAGACGCTCGGCATGGGCGCGCTGCTCGGCGTCGCTCAGGGCTCGGTCCGCCCGCCGCGGCTGCTCGCGATGCGCTGGAACGGCGGCGGCGACGGCGCGCCCGTGGTCTTCGTCGGCAAGGGCATCACCTTCGACACCGGCGGCATCTCGATCAAGCCCGCCGCCGGCATGGAGGCGATGAAGTGGGATATGGGCGGCGCCGGCGCCGTCACCGGCGCGATGATGGCGCTCGCCAGCCGCAAGGCGAAGGCGAACGTCGTCGGCGTCTGCGCGCTCGCCGAGAACATGCCGGACGGCAATGCCCAGCGCCCCGGCGACATCGTGACGTCTATGTCGGGCCAGACGATCGAGGTGATCAACACGGATGCGGAAGGCCGGCTCGTTCTCGCCGACGCGATGACCTGGGCGCAGGGTCGGTACGAGCCAAAGGTGATGATCGATCTCGCGACGCTGACCGGCGCGATGATCATCAGCCTCGGCCACGAATTCGGCGGCATGTTCGCCAATGACGACGATCTCGCCGTCCAGCTCGCCGGGGCGGGCAAGGCGAGCGGCGACAAATTGTGGCGGATGCCGATGGGCGAAGCCTATAACAAGATCATGGATTCCCAGATCGCCGACATGCGAAACGCCGGCTCGCGCGACGCCGGCTCGATCACCGCCGCCTGCTTCCTCGGCCGTTTCGTCGAGGAGGGCGTGAAATGGGCGCATCTCGACATCGCCGGCATGGTCTGGGCGGACAAGCCCGGCACGCTCTACGACAAAGGCGCGACCGGCTTCGGCGTCGCCGTGCTCGACCGCTTCATCGCCGACAATCACGAAGGTTAGGGAAGGAAAGACCCTCATGCCGACCTTCTCCCGCGGGCGGGAGAAGGAGCGTGCCCATGCCCTTCATCCACTCCGGAGCAACCCTCTCCCGCCCGTGGGAGAGGGCAGGGTGAGGGCCTTCTTCTTTCTTCCTCTTGTTCCGACCAGTCTCCCCGTCTAGGGAGCCGGCCGAAATCCACCCACATCATCCATGGAGCTCAGAGCCGGTCATGGCCACGACACGCACCTTTTCGATCATCAAGCCCGATGCGACGCGGCGCAACATCACCGGCGCGGTCACCCAGATGCTGGAGGAGGCGGGCCTTCGCGTCGTCGCCTCCAAGCGCATCCGCATGACCAGGGATCAGGCCGAGGGCTTCTATGCCGTCCACAAGGAGCGGCCCTTCTTCAACGATCTCGTCGCCTTCATGATCTCGGGCCCGGTCGTCGTCCAGGTTCTCGAGGGCGAAGACGCCGTCGCCCGCAACCGCGAGGTGATGGGCGCGACCAATCCGGACGCCGCCGCGCAAGGCACGATCCGCAAGGCTTATGCGGAATCGATCGAGGCCAATTCGGTGCACGGCTCGGACAGCAACGAGAACGCCCGGATCGAGATCGACTTCTTCTTCCGGCCCGAAGAAATCGTCGGCTAGCGCGACCGCGCCTGCCACAATGCGTCGAGCCGCGCCTGGGCTTGTCCGGGCGCGACGATCTCGACGCGCGAGAGGCCGCGCAGCTTGACATGATGGCCGCCGAGCAGGCCGCCGTCATCGATCCGGTAGCCGAGATCGTAGATGGCGGTGTCACTGTGCATCGTGCCGCCGCTGAAGAATCGCGTCGTCACCAGCATCGGCAGGCGGGCGTCGCCGAGGCTTTCGTCGCCGTCGCCCCGCGCGCGCAGAAGTGGGCGTTCGATCCAGCCCGCCTCGATCCTCGGATCGCTCACCGTGTCGACGGCGGGAACGCCGAGCGGGGTCGGGAAGGCCACTCTCTGGCTCTGGATCGTCTGCTCGTCGTCGGCAGGCGCCAGCAGCAGCACGCGCGCCTCGCGGTCGGTCCGCCCACGCAGCAGCAAGGTGCGCGCGGCGGTCGAGGCCTGGCGGCGCTCCGCCGCCTTGTCGGCCTCGTGCCCGGTCCGCTCCCGGTAGCTGTTCCACAAGGTGAGGCCGGAAATGGCGAGCGCGGCGACCCCCAATATCTCGGCAAGGGTCAGCCAGCGCCAGCGGCGGGCTTTGGCTTCAGCCTCGGCCCGGTCGGACGGTTCCTTATCCATCGCGCCTTTCCTCCCGCCGCAGCGCCAACGCATATTGCTCGAGCGCGATCGGATAGAGCTGGTGCTCTTCCTCGAGCACCCGCGCGGCGAGGCTCTCCGCATCGTCGCGCGGCTGGATCCGCACCTTGGCCTGCGCGATCACCGGCCCTGAATCGAGGTCGCGCGTCACGACATGGACCGAGCAGCCGCCATTTTCGTCGCCAGCGGTCAGCGCGCGCCGATGCGTGTCGAGCCCCTTGTAGAGCGGCAGCAGCGACGGGTGGATGTTGAGAATGCGCCCGTCCCACGCATCGACGAAATCGTCCGACAGCAGGCGCATATAGCCGGCGAGCGCGATCAGCTCGACGCCCGCCGCGCGCAGCGCGTCGTCGAGATGCCGGTCGAATTCGGCCCGCTCCATATCCTTGTGGCTCATCGCCCAGGTCTTGAGGCCGAGCCGGCGCGCCGCCACCAGCCCGCGCGCGTCCGGCACGTTGGAGGCGACGAGCGCGATGTCATAGGGGCGCTCCGGATCGCGGCGCTTATGCTCCGAAATGGCGACCATGTTGGAGCCGCGCCCCGAGATCAGCACGCCGACCTGGAGCCGTTCAGCCATTGAAGGTGGCGCTCCAGGGCGCGCGCGCCGCCCAGCTTTCGGCCGATCCGACGACGGTGCAGCCGCGCTGTCCCGGCTCGACGAGGCCGATCGTGGAGACGGTCTCGCCCGCCGCGCTCAGCGTCCGCGTCACCTTATCGGCATCGCCGGGATCGACGATCAGCACCATGCCGATGCCGCAGTTGAAGGTCCGCGCCATTTCTTCCGGCTCGATATTCCCCTGCGCCTGGAGGAAGGCCATCAGGCGCGGCTGCGCCCAGGAATCGGCATCGATCCGGGCATGAAGCCCCGCCGGCAGCACGCGCGGGACGTTTTCCAGCAATCCGCCTCCGGTGATGTGGGCGAGCGCGGCGATCCTGCCCGCGCGGATCACCGGCAGCAGCGATTTCACATAGATCCGCGTCGGCGCGAGCAGGGTGTCGATCAGCAGCCGCTCGGGATCGAACAGGGCCGGCCGATCGAGCTTCCAGCCACGATCCGCGGCGAGTCGCCGCACCAGCGAGAAGCCGTTGGAATGGACGCCCGAGGAGGCAAGCCCGAATATCACGTCGCCCGCCTTCACCTTGTCGCCGGTCAGCGCCTCGCCGCGCTCGACCGCGCCGACGCAGAAGCCGGCAAGGTCGTAGTCGCCGGGCGCGTACATGCCCGGCATCTCCGCCGTCTCGCCGCCGATCAGCGCGCAGCCGGCGATACGGCAGCCCTCGGCGATCGACGCGATGACGCGGGTGGCGACGTCGCCCTCCAGCTTTCCGGTCGCGAAATAATCGAGGAAGAAAAGCGGTTCGCCGCCCTGGACGACCAGATCGTTGGCGCACATCGCGACGAGGTCGATGCCGACGCCGTCATGGCGGCCGCTCTCGATCGCGAGCTTGAGCTTGGTTCCGACCCCGTCATTGGCGGCGATCAGCAGCGGATCGGCATAACCCGCCGCCTTCAGGTCGAAGAAACCGCCGAATCCCCCGAGCGAGGCGTCCGCGCCTGGCCGGGCGGTCGCCTTGGCGAGCGGCGCGATCGCCTTCACCAAGGCGTTGCCGGCGGCTATGTCCACGCCCGCTTCGGCATAAGTATAGGATTTTCCCTCGCTCATCAGGCCCGCCTAGCCATAACCCGCTTGGATTTCCACGCCCGACTCGCCAAAAGGCGACCCGTGACGCTTTCCCGCCGACTTTCCCTGCTTGCGATTCCGCTCATTCTCGCCCTCGGCTGCGGCGGCGCGCTGGTCTATGCCCAGCTCGACGGCGCCGACCGCGGCATCGCGCCGGTCGACAGCACCTCCAATTTCGAAGTGGACGGGATCGACGTCGACGTGTCCGCGCCAAGCGGCGAGCAGGCGCGCTACGAAGGCTGGCGGCGCGCGCAGGCGCAGGGCTGGAAGATGCTCTGGGCGCATACCACCGGCCGCCCGATCGCCCAGGCGCCCAATCTTTCCGATTCGGTCCTCAACGGGATCGTCGCCGGAATCGTGATCGGTCAGGAGCAGATCGGCCCGCACCGCTACGTCGCGCGGCTCGGGGTTCTCTTCGATCGCGCCCGCACCGGCCAGATGCTCGGCGTCCAGGGTCTGGTCCGCCGATCGGCGCCGGTGCTCGTGCTGCCGGTGATGACGACCGGCAGCACCGCCTACAGCTTCGAGTTCCGCAACGAATGGCAGCGCGCCTGGGCGCAGTTCCGCACCGCGTCGAGCCCGATCGATTATGTCCGGACATCGGGGCTCGGCATCGATCCGCTGCTCCTCAACCTCGATCAGGCGGGACGGCGCGGGCGCGGCTGGTGGCGGATGATCCTCGATCAATATGGCGCCGCGGACGTCGTGATCGCCGAAGTGTCGCTCCAGCGACTCTATCCCGGCGGCCCGGCCATCGGCACCTTCACCGCCCGCTTCGGTCCGGACGCGGCGCCGCTCGGCCGCTTCCAGCTCCGCGCCGCCGATTCGAGCGGCATCCCGGCGATGATGGACGAAGGCGTCCGCCGGATGGACGCCATCTATGCCCGCGCGCTCGATGCCGGGCTGCTCCATCCCGATCCCAGCCTGGTCATCGTCCAGCCGGCGCCACCGCCGCAGATTGTCGATAACAGTCTTCTCGCCGCGGACACCAATGTCGAGGAGACCTCGGCTCCGGTCCCGGTCGGCCCCGCGACGACGTTCAGCATCCAGGTCGATACGCCCGATGCCGGCGCCGTCCAGCGCGCCGAGATCGGCGTCAGCCATGTGCCGGGCGTCACCTCCGCGCTCACCACCAGCCTCGCGCTCGGCGGGACATCGGTGATGCGCGTGACCTTCGCCGGCGATTCGGGGGCGTTCCAGGCCGCGCTCGCGGCGCAGGGATGGCACGTCTCCGGGTCGGGCACGACCCTCAGGATCGCGCGGTAGGCGCGGGCGGGATGGCACAGATCGCGCTGCCGCTCGATTGGCCGGTGGCGGACCGCGAGGAGGATTTCCTCCTGTCGGATTCGAATCGCGCCGCCTTCGATCATCTGCGGCGTTGGTCGCTCTGGCCGGTGATGGCGACCCTCGTCACCGGCCCGCGCAAGTCCGGCCGCAGCCTGCTCGGCCGCATCTTCGCGCGCAAGACCGACGGGCGGCTCTTCGACAATGCCGAGCGGCAGGACGAAGAGGCGCTGTTCCACGCCTGGAACGAGGCGCAGGAACGCCGCAAGCCGCTCTTCATCGTCGCCGACATGGCGCCGCCGGCCTGGGAGATCGCGCTTCCCGACCTCAGATCGCGCCTTGCCGCGACGCCGCAGGTCGAGATCCAGCCGCCCGACGACGCGCTGATCGCGCAGCTCATCGTCAAATTGCTCGGCGACCGCGGCATCGCGGTCGCGCCCGACATCGCCGATTATCTGGTGCCGCGGATCGAGCGCAGCTATGTCTCGGTGCTCGGCATTGTCGATATCCTCGACCAAGCCATGCTGTCACATCACCGTCGCATGACCGTCCCATTGGCGAGGAAGGCGCTCGAAGAGGCGCGGACAGTCGGCCGATCGAGGATGCATGTCTGACGCCATCAAAGCCGTCGCGAACGATCCGGCGCCCGCCGAGGCCGCCCGGCTCTATTTCAACCGCGAGCTGTCCTGGCTGGCCTTCAACCGCCGCGTGCTCGAGGAGGCATCGAACGACGCCCATCCTTTGCTGGAGCGGCTCCGTTTCCTCTCGATCTCCGGCAACAATCTCGACGAATTCTTCATGGTCCGCGTCGCCGGGCTCAAGGGACAGCAGCTTGCCGGCGTTGAGGAGCTGTCCGCCGATGGCCTCAATCCGGCCCAGCAGCTCGCCGCGATCGCCGCCGAATCGGACGCGCTGACCGCCGCCCAGCAGAATGTCTGGCGCGATCTCAGGCGCCGGCTGCGCGACGCCGGCGTCGTCGTCCTCGGCGACGACGAGGTGTCGGCCGAGGACGCCTTGTGGCTCGACGCGCATTTTCGCGAGCATATCTTCCCGGTCATCACCCCGCAGGCGATCGATCCCGCACATCCGTTCCCGTTCATCCCGAACAAGGGCTTCTCCCTCGTCTTCGACCTCAAGCGAATCGCGGACGGCGAGCCGATTCAGGAGCTGTTGATGGTGCCGGCGAGCCTGCCGCGCTTCATCCGCCTGCCGGGCGACGCGGCGCGCTACATCGCGGTCGAGCGGCTGATCCGTCGCCAGGTGGCGATGCTCTTCCCGGGTTACGAACTGCTCGGCGGCGGCGCCTTCCGGATCATCCGCGACAGCGACATCGAGATCGAGGAGGAGGCGGAGGATCTGGTCCGTTTCTTCCGCAGCGCGATCAAGCGCCGGCGGCGCGGGCGCGTCATCCGTTTGAAGCTCGATGCCGACATGCCCGACGATCTCGTCGCCCTGGTCCGCGACGGGCTCGACGCGAGCGCGGCGCTGATCACGGAATCCACCGGCTTCCTCGGCATCGCCGATCTCGCCATGCTGGTCGACGAGGACCGGCCCGACCTCAAATTCCCGCCTTTCTCGCCGCGCTTTCCCGAGCGGATCCGCGAATATGACGGCGATTGCTTCGCCGCGATCCGCGCCAAGGACATCGTCGTCCACCATCCTTACGAAAGCTTCGATGTCGTCCTCGCCTTCCTGCGCCAGGCGGCCGAGGACCAGGACGTGGTCGCGATCAAGCAGACGCTCTATCGCGCCGGCAAGCAGAGCGCCGTCATCAACGCCCTCATCGCCGCCGCAGAGGCGGGCAAGTCCGTCACCGCGGTGATCGAATTGAAGGCTCGCTTCGACGAGGAGCAGAACTTGATGTGGGCGAACGCGCTGGAGCGCGCCGGCGTCCAGGTCGTCTATGGCTTCATCGAATGGAAGACCCACGCCAAGATGTCGATGGTCGTGCGCCGCGAGGAGGGGAGCTACCGCACCTATTGCCACCTCGGCACCGGCAATTACCATCCCGTTACCGCAAAGATCTACACCGACCTCAGCTTCTTCACCGCCGATCCGCGCGTCGGGCGCGATGTGAGCCACGTCTTCAACTTCATCACCGGCTATATCGAGCCCGGCACGCTCGAGCTGCTGACGATGTCGCCGCTCACCCTGCGCGACCGCCTATGCCAGCAGATCGACCGCGAGATCGCCAATGTCGCCGACGGCAAGCCGGGCAATATCTGGGCGAAGCTCAATTCCCTGGTCGATGCCTCCGTGATCGACAAGCTCTATGAGGCGAGCCGCGCCGGCGTCGTCATCGAGTTGATCGTGCGCGGCATCTGCTGCCTCAGGCCCGGCGTGCCCGGCCTTTCGGAGAACATCCACGTCAAGTCGATCATCGGTCGCTTCCTCGAGCACAGCCGCATCTGGGCGTTCGGCAACGGTGCCGCCTTGCCGAACCGCGGGGCGAAGGTCTGGATCTCCTCGGCCGACTGGATGCCGCGCAATTTCGACCGCCGGGTCGAATATGCGCTGCCGATCGAAACGCCGACGGTCCACGCCCAGATCCTGGACCAGGTGATGCTCGCCAACATCATCGACAACGAGCAGAGCTGGACGCTCGCCGCGGACGGCAGCTATGCCCGGCTCCATCCCGGTCCCGGCGAGAAGCCGTTCAACCTCCATCATTATTTCATGACCAATCCATCGCTTTCCGGGCGCGGCGCCGCGCTCCGCGCGAGCGGCGCGATCCCGCGCAAGCTGCACCTCCCGCGCGCGCAGCATTAGGGCGAGACATGTCCGCTTCCGCGCCCGTCGCCATCATCGACATCGGATCGAACTCGGTCCGCCTCGTCGTCTATTCCGGCGCGGGACGAATCCCCTCGGTCATCTTCAACGAGAAGGTGATGGCCGGCCTCGGCCGAGATGTCGGCGAAACCGGTGCGCTCGGGGAAGCCGCGCGGCGGCGCGCGCTCGCCGCGCTGGCGCGGTTCCGGCTGCTCGTGCGCCAGATGAAGGTGGCCCGCATCCGGACGGTCGCGACGGCGGCCGTCCGGGAGGCGGCGGACGGCGCCGAATTCCTTGCCGAGATCCGCGCGTTCGGGCTCGATCCGGCGATCCTGCCGGGCGAGGAGGAGGGGCGCCTGGCGGGGCTCGGTGTCATTTCCGGCATTCCCGACGCGGACGGGATCGCCGGCGATCTCGGCGGCGGCAGCCTGGAGCTGGTCGAATTGGCCGGCGGCACGACCCGCCGCGCCGCATCGCTGCCGCTCGGCGTGCTCAAACTGGCGGCGCTGCGCGCGCGCGGCGATGCCGGTTTCGCGCGCAAGGTCGCTAAAGCGATCGCCGCCGCCGGCTTCGCGGGCGCGGCGAAGGGCCGGCCCTTCTACATGGTCGGCGGTAGCTGGCGCGCGCTCGGCCAGCTCGACATGGCCTTGACCGCCCATGCGCTCCCGGTCGCGCATCAACACGCGATGCCGCCGGCGCGCGCCGCCGAGCTTCAGGATATCCTCCAGCGGATCGACAAGGACGATCTGCGCGCCATCCCCGCGGTCTCGGTCGGCCGCGCGCCGAGCCTGCCCGCCGCGTCGCAACTGCTCGCCGCGGTCGTCGCCGCGCTCGATCCGCGCGTCCTCGTCATCTCCAGCTTCGGCATCCGCGAGGGCCTGCTCTACGACGCGCTCGATCCAGCGACACGGGCGCTCGATCCGCTGATCGAGGCGGCGCGCGAGGCGGGGGCGGGGCTCGGCCGCTTCGCCCAGCACGGCGATCTGCTCGACGCCTGGATTTCGACCGCCTTCGACGACGACCCCCGCCAGGCGCGCCTCCGGCTCGCCGCCTGCCTGCTCTCCGACATCGCCTGGGCGGCGCATCCCGATTTCCGCGCCGAACGCGGCATCGACATGGCGCTGCACGGCCATTGGGTCGCGATTGACGCGCCGGGGCGGGCGATGCTCGCCCAGGCCCTGTTCTGCGCCTTCGGTGGCGGGCGCGATCTGCCTTATCCGGCGATCGCCGCCTTGTGCACGCCGGAGGAACTGGAGTGCGCCGCGCGCTGGGGCTATGCGATGCGGCTCGGCCAGCGCCTCAGCGGCGGCGTCGCCGCTGGCCTGGAGCGAAGCCGGCTGGAACGTGGCGCCGATACGCTGACCCTCCGGATCGCGCGCGCCGACGCGGCCCTGATCAGCGAGACCGTTGAACGGCGCTTGAAGACGCTCGCCGCCGCGCTCCGCCTGGCCCCTGGCGTCGCGATCGACGGCTGATCAGCCGCAACTGATCCGTTCGACCTTGCCGTCCGCGTCGAGCGCGATGTCGAGCCGGTCGGCGCGATAATCCATCGTCACCGCCTGGCCGGGCAGGATCCAGCGAACGGTCCGCAAATGGGTACGCTGCAAGGCGTCGGCGGCGAGCTCGGCGGTGCCGGCCTGGCCGATCAGGCCCTGCGCCGCTTCGGCCGAACAGTCGCCGACGGCGCCATGGTGCCGATCGGATTGCCGGGCGGTGCTCGTGCAGGCGCCGAGGGCGGCGAGCGCGGCCAAGGCGATGATCCTCATTCCGCCGCCTCCGTCTCGGTGCGGGTCATGACCAGCTTGCCGCCGCGAATCGCGAAGGCGAGCCGGCCCTCGACCAGGTCGAGCGCATCGCGCCCGAATTCCTCGAAGCGCCAACCCTGGAGGATCGAGAGCCCCTCGCGCCGGCCCGCGGCGAGCAGCTCCAGCTCCTCCGAACGCGCGACGAGGCGCGGCGCGACATTGCTCTCCCGCGCGCGAATCTTGAGCAGCAGCTTCAGGAGGTCGGCGACGAGCGCGCCCTCGCGCCCCAGGCCCGGCCCGCGATCCTCGCGCGGCGGCAGCTCGGACGCGGGGAGGGGGGCGGACGCGGCCAGCGCCTCCATCATCCGCGCCCCGATATCGTTGGCGCGCCAGGCCGGGGAGAGGCCGCGGACCTTGCCGAGCGCCTCCTGCTCGGTCGGCGGATGGGTGGCGATATCGGCGAGCGTCTCGTCCTTCATGATCCGCCCGCGCGGCAGGTTCTTCTGCCGGGCCTCGATCTCGCGCCAGGCGGCGAGCGCCTTCAAGCGGCCGAGCGCGTCCGCCTTGCGGCTCTGGATCCGCACCTTTTTCCAGGAAAGCGCGGGATCGTTCATGTAATTGGCGCGATCCGAAATCCGCTCCATCTCCTGGTCCAGCCAGGCGCCGCGGCCGGTTTTCTTCAGCCGCTCGAGCATCTTGGGGAACAGTTCGGCGAGATGGGTCACGTCGCCGATCGCATAGTCGATCTGGCGCTTGTCGAGCGGGCGGCGCGCCCAATCGGTGAAGCGCGCGCCCTTGTCGAGGCTGCGGCCTAGCAGCGATTCGACCAGGTTCGAATAGCCGACCTGCTCGCCGAGCCCCAATGCCATCGCCGCGATCTGGGTGTCGAACATCGGATAGGGCGTACCGCCGGTCAGGTTGAAGATGATCTCGATATCCTGCCCGCCGGCATGGAAGACCTTGAGCACCTCCTGGTTGTTGACGAGCAGCTCCAGCAGCGGCGCGAGATCGATCCCGTCCGCCTTGGGGTCGATCGCGGCGGCCTCCTCGTGGCTCGCGACCTGGAACAGGCACAGGTCCGGCCAATAGGTGTTCTCGCGCATGAATTCGGTGTCGACCGCGACGAAGTCGGATCGGGCCAGCCGGTCGCAGAGCTTTTGGAGAGACTCGGTGTCGGTGATGAGCGGATGAATGTGCATTGGCGGTCCTCATAACGAGGCCGCATCGCTTGACAAAGCGCCGCGAGTGACGCGAAGCGCCTCGCCACGGACTTTTCCACAATAATCGACGACGAAAGCCCTTTTCATGCACGCCTATCGCACCCACAGCTGCGGCGAACTGCGCGACAGTGATGTCGGCAGCCGCGTTCGCCTGTCCGGCTGGGTCCATCGCAAGCGCGATCATGGCGGCGTCCTGTTCGTCGACCTGCGCGACCATCATGGCCTCACCCAGGTTGTCGCGCGCGCCGGCAGCGAGCCGTTGAAAGTGCTCGAACATCTGCGCGCCGAATCGGTGGTGACGATCGATGGCGAGGTCGTCTCGCGCGGGCCCGAGGCGACCAACCCCAATCTGCCGACCGGCGCGATCGAGGTGGTCGCCGACACGGTGACGGTGCAATCCGCCGCCGAGGAATTGCCGCTGCCGGTCGCCGGCGAGGCCGATTATCCCGAGGATATCCGCCTGCGCTACCGCTATCTCGACTTGAGGCGCGATCGGCTACACGCCAACATTCTGCTGCGCTCGAACGTGATCAGCTCGATCCGCCGGCGGATGATCGACCAGGGCTTCACCGAATTCCAGACGCCGATCCTGACCGCGTCGAGCCCCGAGGGCGCGCGCGACTATCTGGTGCCGAGCCGCGTCCATCCCGGCAAATTCTACGCGCTCCCGCAGGCGCCGCAGATGTTCAAGCAGTTGATCATGGTCGCCGGCTTCGACCGCTATTTCCAGATCGCCCCCTGCTTCCGCGACGAGGACGCCCGCGCCGATCGCTCGCCCGGCGAGTTCTACCAGCTCGACTTCGAAATGAGCTTTGTCACGCAAGACGATGTTTTCGAAGCGATCGAGCCGGTCCTCTCCGGCGTGTTCGAGGAATTCGCCAACGGCAAGAGCGTGACGCCGGCCGGACAATTCCCGCGCATCCCCTATCGCGAGGCGATGCTGAAATACGGATCGGACAAGCCGGACCTCAGGAACCCGATCCTGATCTCCGACGTCTCCGATCATTTCAAGGGCTCGGGTTTCGGCCTCTTTGCCCGCATCGTCGGCGATGGCGGCGTCGTCCGCGCGATCCCGGCGCCGAAGACCGCCGAAAAGAGCCGCAAATTCTTCGACGACATGAACGATTGGGCGCGCTCCGAAGGCCATGCCGGCCTCGGCTACATCACCCAGAAGGGCGGCGAGCTTGGCGGCCCGATCGCCAAGAATCACGGCGAGGAAGCGACCCGAAAGCTGATCGCCGAATTGGGCCTCGGCCCCGATGACGGCATCTTCTTCGCCGCCGGCAAGGAGGCGCAGGCGGCCAAGCTCGCCGGCGCCGCGCGCACCCGGGTGGGCGAAGAGCTCGGCCTGATCGCCGATGACCGTTTCGATTTCTGCTGGATCGTCGATTTCCCGATGTACGACTATGACGAGGAGGCGAAGAAGGTCGATTTCAGCCACAATCCCTTCTCGATGCCGCAGGGCGGGCTGGAGGCGCTGGAGAGCAAGAATCCGCTCGACATTCTCGCCTATCAATATGACATCGTCTGCAACGGCGTGGAGCTGTCCTCGGGCGCGATCCGCAACCATCGCCCGGACATCATGTACAAGGCGTTCGGACTGGCCGGCTATTCGCAGGCCGATGTCGACACCAATTTCGCCGGCATGATCAACGCCTTCAAGTTCGGCGCGCCGCCGCACGGCGGCTCGGCGCCGGGCATCGACCGCATCGTCATGCTGCTCGCCGGGGAGCCCAATATCCGCGAGGTCGTCCTCTTCCCGATGAACCAGCGCGCCGAGGATCTGATGATGAACGCGCCCGGCGAGGTGACGCCCAGGCAGTTGCGCGAACTCCACATCCGCCTAGTGCCCCCCTCCGGGACGGCGGCGAAGGATCCGGGCAAAATCGTGGCGCCGGAATAGTCCACCCGCTTCCTCATCCCGTTCGGGCTGAGCTTGTCGAAGCTCATTCCTTTCTTCACAACGCCGAAGGGAGAAGGGGAGCCCTTCGACAAGCTCAGGGCGAACGGAGCGTGTGAATGGCGATCGACCTATCCGACTATGAGGCCGGCGAAAGCTACGACGGCGACTATGACAGCGATCTCGCCGGCCTCCAGGAGCGCATTTCGCACCTGCTCGTCTCGGCGATCCTGCACAAGCGCAAGGCGATCGTCGCGATCGAGGGCTGGGACGCGAGCGGGAAGGGCGGGGCGATCCAACGGATGGTCGCCAAATGCGACCCGCGCGCCTTTCGCGTCCATCCGATCGCCGCGCCCACGCCCGAAGAGAAGGCGCACCACTATCTCTGGCGCTTCTGGACGCGGCTGCCCGCCGCCGGCACCGCCGCGATGTTCGACCGGACCTGGTATGGCCGCGTCCTCGTCGAGCGGGTCGAGAGGCTGGCGAGCGAGGCCGAATGGCGCCGCGCCTATGACGAGATCAACGAGTTCGAGGCCCAACTCACCGCCGACGGCACCGCGATCGTCAAACTGTTCTTCCATGTGACGCAGGCGGAACAGGACGCGCGCTTCCGCGCCCGGCTTGATCATCCCTGGAAACGCTGGAAGATGGGGCCCGAGGACATCCGCAACCGCGCCCGGCGCCCTGCCTATCTCGACGCGATGCACGACATGTTCGCTCACACCGACACGCGCTGGGCGCCGTGGACCGTAATCGACGGCAACGACAAGAAGTCGGCCCGCATCGCCGCTTTGACTCATGTCGCCGATGCTCTCGCCAATAGCTTTCCTGCCGATCCGCCGCCGATGGGCCCCGAGCTGGAGGCACTGGCGCAAGACCTGGATTGATCGGCTATCCCGCCGGCGGATAGGCGATCACGATCACCTCATAGTCCTTGTCGCCCGCCGGAAGCGTCACCCTTCGGACATCGCCCACGGCCGCGCCGCGCACCGCGCGGGCCATCGGCGAGTGCCAGCTGATCCGCCCCGCGCCCGCATCGGCCTCGTCCTCGCCGACCAGGGTCACGATCCGCTCGTTATCGTCCTCGTCGGCAAGCGTCACCGTCGCGCCGAACCAGATGCGGGCCTTGTCCGGCTGGAGCGCCGGATCGACCACCTTGGCATCCTTCATCCGCCGGGCGAGGAAATTGATCCGTCGGTCGATCTCGCGCAGGCGCCTTTTGCCATATTGATAGTCGGCATTTTCGGACCGGTCGCCATTCGACGCGGCCCAGGCGATCGTCTCAAGCAGCTTCGGCCGCTCGCCGCCGAAAAGCGCCTCATATTCCTCGCGCAGCCGCCGGAATCCCTGCGGCGTGATGTGATTAACCCGTTCGCTCAATTCGGCCGGCGGCCGATGTAGGCGGAAATGCGCCCGCGCGGCGCGCTGCCGCGATTGTTCGGGTCGAGCATGTCATAGACCACCGCATTCTCGATCACCCGCTGCACGTAATTGCGCGTCTCGGAGAAGGGGATGTCCTCGATCCAGGCGATCGGATCGACGCCCGGCATGCGCGGATCGCCATTCGCCGCCACCCAGCGCCGGACATTGCCGCTGCCGGCATTGTAGGCGGCGGCGACCAGGATCGCGCTTCCGCCCCACTCGTTCATCAGCTCGGACAGGTGATGCGTGCCCAGCATCACGTTGTAATCGGGATCGCCGGTGAGGCGCGACAGATCGTAGGAGAGGCCGACCCGGCTCGACGCCTGACGCGCCGTCCCCGGCATGAGCTGCATCAGCCCGCGCGCGCCGGCCGAGCTGACGGCGGTGCGCTCGAACGAGCTTTCCTGGCGCATGATGCCGTGCGCGAACGCCCAGTAGCGGCTGTAGGCGGGCGGGATCGACACGTTCGGGAAGGCGCCCCGCGCATAGAAGCTGTCACCGTCGCCGCGCGCCTCGCGCGCCGCCCAGACGCCGAGATCGAGCCGGCCGATCGAGCGGCCGAACTGACTCGCCACCTCGCGCTGGCGATCGTCGTCGAGCTGGTCGGCCAGCGCGCGCACGAACAGGGTCTGGTCGGAACGGTTCCCGGTCGATCCCAGATAGCGAATCGCCTGCGCGAGCGGCCGCGCATCGAAAGCGGCGCGCTCGGCGGCCGTGGCCTCCGGCGGGGCGGCGGGCGGCGGCGGCGTCTCGCCGAGCCGCTCCAGCGCGAGCTGGCCGTAGAACTGGTCGGGGCTCGACGCCGCCTGGCGGAAGAGCGCGTTCGCGGCCTCGACATTGCCAGCGGACGCGGCGGTCGCGCGGCCGGCCCAGTAGAAGCCCTTGGCCCGGGTCTGCGCCGATTGCGCGCCATGCCCGTAGCGTTCGAACATCCCGGCCGCGTCGGCATTGCGTCCGAGCCGGAGCGCGGCGCGTCCGGCAAGCCAGGTGAGATCGGTATATTTGTCGCGCTCGCCATAGGAACGGGCGGAAATGTCGGTGCCCGGCGGGAACAGATCATCGACCTGGCTCGCGATGTCATAGGCGCTCGACCATTGCGCGTCATTGGCCGCGCCGCGCGCCATGACGAGCATCGTCGCCATGAACTTCTCGGGATTGGCGGGCAGCCGCGCGAACTGGTGCCGCTGCGCCAGGAGCCGGCGGGCGCCGACCGAATCATGATTGTCGCGCATCCAGTTGGCGCGGTCGGCGAGGAGGCCGGGATCGCCCGCGCCGTCCGCGCCGAGCGCCGCGAGCCGCGCCGCCGCGTCGGATGCGCGGGTCTGGAGCGCGAGCCGCGTCTCGAACAGCGGCCGCCGCGCCGCCGAGGTCAGCGTCAGCGTGCGCGCCGCGCTCTGCGTGTCGCCATTGCTCAGCAGGGTATCCATCCGCGCATCATGATCGGCCTGGCTGAACGTCGGTCCGAACGCGCCGAGCAACCGCTGCTCGTCGGGCAGCGCAAGCACCCCGCCGGTCCAGGCCACCAGCGCCTCGCGCCGCGCATCGTCGCGCCGGCCGGTCGCCATCAGCGCGAAGGCGAAGCGCGCGTGGCCGGTGTTGGTGAGCGGCGGAAAGGCTTCGAAGAAGCGCACGATTTCGCTCGGGCTCGTCCGCGAGGGATCGGCCTGACGCTCGGCGGTGCGCCGCATCGCCGCTTCGCCCGGCCAGCCGCGATGGCCGATCAAGAAGGAGGCGTAGGAAGAAAAGGGGAGATTGTCGCTTTGCCGCAAACTGTTCCAGCGCGCGATGTCGACCGCGATCGCCGGCGCCGGCCGGGCGAGCTGATTGGCGGTCTCGCCTTGAAGGCCGGTCTGGAGCAGCCCCGCGAGCGGCGGGATGGAGATATGTCGGATCGGGCCGACACGGAGCGGCGTGACCGCCGCGGCGGCGGCGGCGATCGAAACGCCCGCGACAAGCAACAGACCCGCTCTTCTCTGCACGCTGGACAGAATAATGCCCCCCTCCTTATCAGACCCTGAACGCGCGCCGCGCCCGGGCGCCGTCACCCTAGGCCAGGCACGGCGCGGATTTGAAGGAGCCATTCATGTTCAAAGGGTCAATTCCGGCTCTGGCGACTCCCTTTCGCGACGAAGCGTTCGACGAGGCCGCGTTCCGCGCTTTCGTCCAATGGCAGATCGACGAGGGCAGCCACGGGCTCGTCCCCTGCGGCACGACCGGCGAGGGCGCGACGCTCGATTCGGACGAACATGCCCGCGTCGTCGCGGCCTGCGTCGAGGTCGCGGCGGGCCGGGTGCCGGTGATCGCCGGCTGCGGCGCCAACGACACACGGCATGCCATCGCGCTGACCCGAGCCGCCAAAGCCGCCGGCGCCGACGCCGCGCTCCACGTCCCGCCTTATTACAACCGGCCGAACCAGGACGGCATCTACGCGCATCTGGCGGCGATCGCCGAAGCGGTGGATATCCCGATCGTCCTCTACAACGTGCCCTCGCGCACGATCACCGACATCTCGGTCGAAACGATGGGCCGCCTTGCCGCCGTCGCGAACATCGTCGCGGTCAAGGACGCGACCGGCAATCTCGGCCGGGTCACCGCCCAGCGCGCCGCGTGCGGGACGGATTTCGTCCAGCTTTCCGGCAATGACGATTGCGCGCTCGGCTTCATGGCGATGGGTGGCGCCGGCTGCGTCTCGGTCACCGCCAATGTCGCGCCGCGCCTGTGCGCCGATTTCCAGAATGCCTGCATGGAGGGCCGCTGGGCCGACGCCCTCGCGCTCCAGGACCGGCTCTATCCGCTCCACGCCGCCCTGTTCAGCGACGCCTCGCCCGGCCCGGTCAAATATGCCCTGAACCGTGTCCGCCCCGATTTCCCCGCGAACCTGCGCCTGCCGATGACGCCGCCCAGCGAAGCAAGCCGCCGCGCGGTGGACGCCGCGATGGCGCATGCGGGACTGGTCTGACACCGCTTCCCTTGGACCCCGCGACCACCTATCTCCCCCTTTTATGCCCCGCCCCAAGCCCGAGACCTTCGACAAGAAGAAGATCGTCGCCGAGAACCGGCGCGCGCGTTTCGATTATGCGATCGAGAACAAATATGAGGCCGGGATCGCGCTGACCGGGACCGAGGTGAAATCGCTGCGCTTCGGCGAGGGATCGATCGCGGAAAGCTATGCCGAGGTCTTTGAGGACGAGGTCTGGCTGGTCAACGCCAACATCCCCGAATTCAGCCACGGCAATCGCTACAATCACGATCCCAAGCGCCGCCGCAAATTGCTGCTCCACGAGCGCGAGATCGCCAGGCTGCACGGCGCGGTCGCGCGACAGGGCATGACCCTCGTGCCGCTCAGTGTCTATTTCAACAGCCGCGGGCGGGCCAAGGTCGAGCTGGCGCTCGCCCGCGGTCGCAAGGCGCACGACAAGCGCGATTACGAGAAGGAGAAGGACTGGAAACGGGAGCAGGGCCGTCTGTTGCGCCAGCATGGCTAGATGGCGCCTGCCGGGCTGGATCGCCCGCCACATCCCGACCCGCGAATCGATCGAGAAGCACCGGCTGCTACGCCCGTTCGCGCATCAGTTGAGCAAGCCCGATCTGTGGCATTTCAACCGCCATTCGGTGCCGCGCGGAGTCGCGATCGGGCTCGGCGTCGGCGTCGTCATCCCATTCGCGCACACCTTCATCGCCGCGCTCTTCGCCATCCCCGCGCGCGCCAATGTCGTGCTCGCCGCGGCCTTCACCTGGGTGATCAATCCGCTCACTATCCCGCCGATGTACTGGGCCGCCTGGCGGATCGGGAAATGGGAGCTGCACTACGATGCGCTCGTGACCGATCCGGAGACCGCGCGGCAGGCCTCGGGCGAGTTCGCCCGGCTGCTGTTCTGGGTCCACCATGCCTCCGGCCCGATCGCGCTCGGCATCGCGACCCTGGCCGTATCGGCGGCGGCGATCGGCTATGTCGCGAGCGCGCTGGTCTGGCGCGCCTGGGAATGGCGCCGGGCCGCGTCGGAAAAGTCCGCCGGGGACGTTTGAAAGGAAGGGCGGCTTTGCTATCACCGCCCGCATTCCAGAGATCACCGGAGAGGATCCTTCGTCCATGCGCAAATTTCCGATCATGCTCGCCGCCTTCGCGGCCTCCGCCTCGCTCGCGGCCTATGCCGTATCCGCGCAGCCGGCCGCCCCGGCGGCGGCGAACGGCGATCGGCCGCAATATGGTTCGTTCGGCTTCGACGAGGCGGGGATGGATCGCAACGTCGCGCCCGGCGACAATTTCTACGCCTTCGCCAACGGCAACTGGGATCGCACCACCGAGATTCCAGCCGATCAGAGCAATTACGGCGCCTTCAACGTCCTCGACGATCTTTCGCGCACCCGCACCCGCTCGATCCTCGAGGAAGCGGCGCGCACGCCGGGCAGCCGGATGGGCGATTTCTACGCGAGCTTCATGGATGAAGGCGCCGCCAATTCGGCGGGCATCGCGCCGCTTCGCCCGATGCTCGACGAGGTCAGGGGACTCACCGATCGCACGCAATGGGCGGCCGAGCTCGGCAAGCTCGCCCATTACGGGATGCGCGGCCCGATCGGCGGCCGCATCGACAGCGACGAACGCCATCCGGACGTCGAGATCGTCCACCTTTCGCAAAGCGGCCTCGGTCTGCCCGATCGCGATTATTATCTCAGCGACGATCCCGCGCTCGCTTCCAAGCGCGCCGCCTATCAGGCCTATCTCGCCCAGCTCCTGACGCTCGCCGGCGAGCAGAATGCCGATGCGCGGGCCGCCGCCGTGGTCGGCTTCGAGCGCGATCTCGCCCAGGTCCAGTGGACCCGGGTCCAGAATCGCGACGAGGACGCGACCTACAATCGCTGGGCCGTCGCCGATTTCGCGCGCAACGCCCCGGGCTTCGAATGGAGCGCCTTCTTCCGTGAGTCCGGCTTCGCCGACGAGCAGACGCTGCTCGTCGCGCAGCCGACCGCGTTCACCGGCACCGCCCGCGTCATCGGCGCCGCGCCGCAGGCGGTGCTCAACGATTATCTGCTGCTCCACGTCATCGACCGGATGGCGCCCTATCTCTCGCAGAATTTCGTCGATGCGAACTTCGCCTTCCGCGGCACCACCCTCAACGGCACGCCGCAGAACGAGGACCGCTGGAAGCGCGGCGTCGGTCTCGTCACCCGGATGATCCCCGACGATGTCAGCCGCATCTACGTCCAGCGTTATTTCCCGCCCGAGACCAAGGCGGCGGCCGACGATCTGGTCCGCAACATCATCGCCGCCATGGATCATCGTCTCCAGAATCTCGCCTGGATGGCGCCGGCCACCCGCGAGCGCGCCCGCGCCAAGCTTCGCGCCTTCACGCCGAAGATCGGCTATCCCAGCTTCTGGCACGATTATTCGGCGATCCGGATCAGCCGCACCAATCTCGTCCAGAATGTGATGAACGCCGCGCAATGGGATTATGATTTCGATCTCCACAGGCTCGGCCGGCCGGTCGATCGGCGCGAATGGGGCATGACCCCGATGACGATCAACGCCTATGCCAATCCGGTTTGGAACGAGATCGTCTTTCCCGCCGCGATCCTGCAGCCGCCTTTCTTCGATCCGCACGCCGACATGGCGATCAATTATGGCGGCATCGGCGCGGTCATCGGCCACGAGATGAGCCATCATTTCGACGATCAAGGCAGCAAATATGACGAGCATGGCGCGCTCGCCGAATGGTGGACGCCGCAGGACCGCGAGCGGTTCCATGCGCTGACCGAGGCGCTCGCCGCCGAATATGACGCCTACGAGCCGCTCCCGGGCCATCACGTCAACGGCCACCTGACGATGGGCGAGAATATCGCCGATCTCGCCGGGCTCACCGTCGCCTACGAGGCCTATCATCGCGCGCTCGGCGGCCGGACCGCGCCGGTGATCGACGGCATGACCGGGGATCAGCGTTTCTACCTCGGCTGGGCGCAGGTCTGGCGCCGCAAATATCGAGAGGCGAACCTGCTCCAGCGGCTGCTGACCGATCCGCATTCGCCCTCCGAGCAGCGCGCCGCGGTCGTCCGCAACCTCGATCCCTGGTATTCGGCGTTCAACGTGCGCGCCGGCCAGCATCTCTATCTCGCGCCCGACCAGCGCGTGCGGATCTGGTAGCTCGCTTGGCGAGCAGCGCGCCCTTCGCGCCGTCTCGTGGCGGCGGCACCGACTGGACGGCGCTGCTCGTCGGCGCGGCGGCGCTGGGCTCGGCCGGCCTGCTGCTCTGGGCGGTCCGCGACCCGGTCTTCGCCGCTTTGTTCCTGGCCGGGCTGATCGCGGCCGGCGGGCTGCTCCTGCTCGTGCGGCGGCCGGCGGCGGGGGCGTCCGCCGCGCCGCATGACGACGACGCGCCGTTCGACGCCGCTCTGCTGCGCGCGGTGCTCGACGGCGCGGGGCCGACGAGCGCGCTCGCGCTCACCGACGCGCAGGGCAATCTGGTCAGCGCCAACAGCGCCTGGGGCCGCTGGTTCGGCGCCGGCAAGGGGCCGCTCGCGCTCCAGGCCGATCCGCCAGTCCAGTCCGGCCTCGCCGAAGCGGCGAGGATCGCCCGGCGCGACGGCGCCGCCGCGATCGGTCCGGCGACCCTCGCCGGCCGGCCGGCCGAGGGCGAGGCGGTGCTGGTCGCGGGCGATCGGCTGCTGTGGCGTTTCAGACGCGGCGACGGCCCCGATCTCGACGCCGAAGCGGCACGGCTGATCGCCGGCGAGGCGGGCCGGCGGATCGGCGAGTCCGGACTGATGCTGGTCCTGGTCGATCCCGGCGGCGACATCCGCGCCGCCAATGCCGCCTTCGCCCAGCGCGCCGCGAGCGAGGACGGGGAGGGGGCCGAGGGCACCCAGCTCGTCGATCATCTCGTCGCCGACGACAACGGCCAGTTCCATATCGCCGCCGAGGGTAAGGCCTCGCCGCCGCTCCGCATCATCCAGATTCCGGCCGCCGACGGGCCCGACGCGCTCTCCTTCTTCCTGATGATGGACGACATGGCGAGCGTTCGCCTGGGTGAGGACGAAAGCCTCCACATTCACGCTTTGCTCGACAGCCTGCCATTGGGCCTCGCGCTCGCCGATACCGACGGACGCTTCACCTTCCTCAACCAGGCATTCCGCAAGGCGGCCGGGCTCGGCCAGGCCGAACGGCCCGCCTGGCCCGGCGATCTCGTCGTCGATGAGGACAAGGCGGCGGTCTCCGATGCGGTCCGCCGCTTCGGCCGTGGACGCGCCTTGTCCGGCGATCTCGCGGTGCGGCTCAAGGCGAGCCCCGAGGAGCCGGTGGCGATGACGGTCGGCGGCGCGCGCGGGCTGGGCAGCGCCGCCGTCCTCATCAGCCTCAAGGACAATAGCGAGGAGGCGCGGCTGAAGCGCGAGGTCGCGCAGGCCACCAAGATGCAGGCCGTCGGCCAGCTCGCCGGCGGTGTCGCCCATGATTTCAACAACATCCTGACCGCCCTTATCGGCACCTGCGATCTCATGCTGATGCGCCACCAGCCCGGCGACAGCGATTATGACGACATCCAGCAGGTCCGCTCCAACGCCAATCGCGCCGCCAATCTCACCCGTCAGCTCCTCGCCTTCTCGCGCCAGCAGACGCTGCGGCCGCAGGTGCTCCAGCTTCCCGACGTCGTCGCGGAGGTTTCGCATCTGCTCGCCCGGCTGCTCGACGAGCGGGTGAAGCTGGTCGTGAAGCACGGCCGCGGGCTCGGGGCGGTGCGGGCCGATCCCGGTCAGCTCGAGCAGGTGATCGTCAACCTCGCGGTCAACGCGCGCGACGCGATCATATCCAAGGATCCCGAAGGCGGCGGCACGCTCACCCTCACCACCTTGTCGGTTACGGCCGAGGAGGTGCGGCGGATGGGCACCGAGGTGCTGCCGATCGCCGATTATACCGCGCTCAAGATCACCGACACCGGCACGGGCATCCCGCCGCACATCATCGGCAAGATTTTCGAGCCATTCTTCACCACCAAGGAGGTAGGGAAGGGGACCGGGCTCGGCCTCTCGACCGTCTACGGCATCGTCAAGCAATCGGGCGGCTTCATCTTCGCCGATTCGCAGATTCGGCGCGGCACCACCTTCACCATCTATCTCCCGGTGCACCGCGCCCAACCCGGCGAGGCGCCGGCCCGCGCGCGGGGCAAGGAGAAAGCCGGCGAGGTCTGGGGCAGCGGCACGATTCTCGTCGTCGAGGACGAGACGATGGTCCGCGCCGTCGCCGAACGGGCGCTGACCCGCAACGGCTATACTGTCCTGTCGGCGGAGAATGGCGAGGCGGCGCTCGAGCTGCTTGCCAGCGCGCCCAGGATCGATCTCATGATCTCCGATGTCGTCATGCCGACGATGGACGGGCCGACGACGGTGCGCGCGGCGCGCAAGACCCATCCCGATCTGCCGATCCTGTTCATGTCGGGCTATGCCGAGGAGCAGCTCAGGAAATCGATCGACATCCCCAATGTCGCCTTCCTCGCCAAGCCGTTCTCGGTCCAGCAGCTCGCCGAGGCGGTGCGCGACGTGCTCGCCCGCGAACAGGCGCCGAACGACGACGAAAGCGCCGGGAAATAGGGCCTTTTCCTTCCCGCAACATTCTATAATGCTTGGCGCATGCCCGGGCCGAAATCGATCCTGATCGTCGAGGACGAGCCATTGATCGCGATGATGCTCGAGGATTTCCTCGAATCGCTCGGCCATGACGTCGTCGCCACCTGCGACAGCGTCGAGCAGGCGCTGGCACGGGTCGATCAGGGCGGCTTCGACGTCGCCATCCTCGACGTGCAGTTGAAGGACGGCCGGCCCGCCTGGCCGGTCGCCGACCGGCTGGCCGCCGCCGGCACGCCGTTCGTCCTCGCCACCGGCGGCCATGTCGAGCCGCCGCCGGGCAACCATGCCGACGCGCCATTGCTCGCCAAGCCCTACACGATCGACGCGATCGAGCCGGCGCTCGACCGGGCCTGCGGGACATAGGCCCCGCGCATGACCCGTCGGAGGATGGTGCTGTCGCTGCTCGCCTTGCCGGTCCTGACTTATGCGGCGATCTGCATCGTCTTGTTCTTCGCACAGGCCGCCTTGCTGTTCCCGGTCGGCCAGGTGGGGTCGCCCGGACCGCTGCCACGCACGGCCGAGCGGCTGGAGCTTGCCGCCGCGTCGGGCGACCGGCTGCGCGGGGTGCATATCCCGCCCGATCGCCCGGCGGCGGAGCGGCTGCTGATCCTCGGCTTCGGCGGCAATGCCTGGAACGGCGACGATATGGCGCGCACGCTCCATGACCTCTATCCACAGGCAGACGTGGTCGCGTTCAGCTATCGCGGCTATCCGCCGAGCGAGGGGCGGCCGAGCACCGCCGCGCTTCAGGACGATGCCGTCCGTATCCACGATTTTGCGGTGGCGCGGCTGCGACCGACGCGCACGATCGCGGTCGGCTTCAGTATCGGCAGCGGCATCGCCGCCTCGCTCGCCGCGCATCGCGGGCTCGACGGCACGATCCTCGTGACTCCGTTCGATTCGCTCGGAAAGGTCGCCGCCGGTCAATATCCATGGCTGCCGGTCCGCCTGCTGTTCCGCAATCCGCTGGAGCCGGCGCGCGATCTTGCCGGGCTGCGACTTCCGATCGCGATCGTGGCAGCGGCCCGGGACCGGCTCATCCTTCCGGCGCGGACCGAAGCCCTGCGCCGCGCCATCCCCGATCTGGTCTTCGACGCGACGATCGCCGGAGTCGGCCATAATGACATCTATCGCGATCCCGGCTTTCCGGCCGCGATGACGGCCGCGCTCGCGCGGATCGAGGCCGCGCCGGCGAGACATTAAGTTCTCCTCTTGTTCCAACAGAACACATGGTGTACATGCTTCGCCATGCGTTGACCCGCGCCGCGGGCGCTTTAAGGGGAGAAACCGCGATGACCGCTTCGCTTCACGTCGTTTCCGACAGGACCAATATGGACTCTGACAAGCAGAAAGCCCTTGACGCCGCACTGGCGCAGATCGACCGCGCCTTCGGCAAGGGCAGCGCGATGCGCTTGGGCTCGCGCGAGGCGATCGAGATCGAGACGATCTCGACCGGCAGCCTGGGGCTCGACATCGCGCTCGGCATCGGCGGCCTGCCGCGCGGCCGGGTTGTCGAAGTCTATGGTCCGGAAAGCTCGGGCAAGACGACGCTCGCGCTGCATGCGGTCGCCGAAGCGCAGAAGGCGGGCGGCGTCGCCGCCTTCATCGACGCCGAACATGCGCTCGATCCGATCTATGCCCGCAAGCTCGGCGTCGATGTCGACAACCTCATCGTCTCGCAGCCCGACACCGGCGAGCAGGCGCTCGAGATCACCGACACTTTGGTCCGCTCGAACGCGGTCGATATCCTGATCGTCGATTCGGTCGCCGCCCTGGTGCCGCGCGCCGAGATCGAGGGCGAGATGGGCGACAGCCATGTCGGGCTCCAGGCGCGGCTGATGAGCCAGTCGCTGAGGAAGCTCACCGGCTCGATCTCCAAGTCCAAATGCCTGGTCATCTTCATCAACCAGCTCAGGATGAAGATCGGCGTCATGTACGGCAATCCGGAGACGACGACCGGCGGCAACGCGCTCAAATTCTATGCCTCGGTTCGTCTCGACATCCGCCGCACCGGCCAGATCAAGGACCGCGACGAGATCGTCGGCAACGCAACCCGCGTGAAGGTCGTGAAGAACAAGCTCGCGCCGCCGTTCAAGCAGGTCGAGTTCGACATCATGTATGGCGAGGGCGTGTCGAAGCTCGGCGAGGTGCTCGATCTCGGCGTCAAGGCCGGCCTGGTCGAAAAATCCGGCGCCTGGTTCAGCTACGATTCGATCCGCATCGGCCAGGGGCGCGAGAACGCCAAAACCTATCTCAAGGAAAATCCGGAGATCACCGAGCGTATCGAGCGCGCCATTCGCGGCCGCACCGACGAGGTCGGCGAGGCGCTGATGACCGGCCCGGACGCCGAGGACGACGTCTAGAACCTGATCGAAATCGCGCCGGCGGTGCCCGGTGCGCGAACGAGTTGCGGCCGCGTCCAGGATCAGAGGGGGCGCGGCCGCTTTCGTTTTCCGTGGGAGTCTGCATTTGCAACCCGGGGGCGGCCGTCTATGAACGGAGCACCTCCGGGAGCCCTTCATGATCGTCGTCCATCATCTCGAAAATTCGCGCTCGCAGCGCATCTTATGGCTGCTCGAGGAGCTGGAGATGCCCTATGAGGTCGTGCGCTACGAACGCGACCCCAAGACGGTGCTCGCCCCCGCCGCGCTGGCCGCCGTCCATCCGCTCGGCAAGGCCCCGGTGATCGAGGATCGCGCGGCCGAAGGCGGCGGCCCGCGCATCGTCGCCGAAAGCGGCGCCATCGTCGAATATCTCGTCGAAAAGGCCGGGGGCCGGCTCGGTCCGCCGGCCAATCGCGATTCGGTCCTGCTTTACCGGCAGTTCCTCCATTATGCCGAAGGCTCGCTGATGCCGCCATTGTTCGGCCTGGTGATCACCGAACGTATGGCGCTGGCCGGCAAGCCGGCGCGTGGGCCGATCCTCGCTTATTTCGGCAGGCATCTCGACTGGCTCGAAACCGAGCTTGGCGCGCGCCCCTGGTTCGCCGGCGAGGAATTCACCGCCGCCGACATCATGATGAGCTTCCCGCTCGAGCTCGCCCGCAACCGCGCCGGCCTCGACGAGACGCGCCCCAATCTCGTCGACTGGCTCGAACGGATCCACGCCCGCGCGGCCTATGCCGCCGCGCTCAAGGCCGGCGGCCCCTACCGCTACGCCTGATTTCGCCGCCCGCCATCATCTGTCATCCGGCGATGAACGCGGGGGTTCAGCTCTCCGCCGCCCCTCGCCTCGCCGCTAGGGTGCGTGCGGCGGCTCGATCTCGGCGGGCTCGCGCGGATCGAGGTCGCCTTCCCAGCGCGCCACCACCACGCTCGCCACCGCATTGCCGACGACGTTGGTCGCCGATCGGCCCATGTCGAGGAAATGATCGACCGCGAGCACGAGCAGCACCCCCGCCTCTGGCAGGTTGAACATCGACAAGGTCGCGGTGATGATGACCAGGCTCGCGCGCGGCACGCCGGCGATCCCCTTCGACGTGATCATCAGCACGAGCAGCATCGTGATCTCCTGCCCGAGCGTGAGATCGATGCCATAAGCCTGCGCGATGAAGATCGTCGCGAAGGTCATGTACATCATCGATCCGTCGAGGTTGAACGAATAGCCCAATGGCAGGACGAAGCTCGCGATCTTGGGCGGCACCCCGAACCGGTCGAGCGCCTCCAGCGTGCGCGGGAAGGCGGCTTCCGACGAGGCGGTCGAGAAAGCGAGCAGGGCCGGCTCGCGGACATAGCGCATCAGCAGCCGCGCCCGCCGCCCGGCGACCAGGAAGCAGGCGCCGATCAGCAGCGCCCACAGGAGCACCAGCCCGCCGTAGAAGCTGGCGATGAAATAGCCGAACGTGCCGATGATCTGCGGCCCACGCTCGGCGATCGCGGCGGTCACCGCGGCGAAGACGGCGATCGGGGCGAGCCGCATCACGTAATCGGTGACCTGGAGGATGACCCTGGCGAGCGCCTCGGCGCCGCGCACCAGCGGCCGCGCCGGCTCGCCGACCGCGGTGATCGCGACGCCCAGGAACAGCGAGAAGATGACGATCTGGAGGATTTCGTTGGTCGCCATCGCCTCGAAGATCGATTGCGGCACGAGATGGGTGACGAACTGGGTGAGGTTGAACGCCGAGCGTTCGACCCCGGTGGCGGTATCCGCCGCCGGCACCGCGAAATCGAGCCCGACGCCGGGCTGGAGCGTGTTGACCAGGATGAGGCCCAATGTCAGCGACACCAGGCTCGCGCACACGAACCAGAAGAGCGCCTTGAGCCCGACCCGCCCGAGCGCGGTCGTGTCGCCCATGTGCGCGATGCCGACGATCAGGGTCGAGAAGACGAGCGGCGCGATGATCATCTTGATCAATCGCAGGAAGAGCGCGGTGAGGATCGAGAAATAGGAGGCGACGTCGGCCAGCCGCGCGGCCGCCGCCGGCGTGCCGTCGTCGAGCGCCGCATTGATCGCCCAGCCGGTGAAGATGCCGAGCACCAGCCCGGCCAGGATGTAATAAGTCAGGCGCTTGGCCATCAGGGCTCCCCTCGAACGCTTATGGGTTCGAGGAAGCGGAAACGGGGGGCGGGGTCAAGGCGAAGGAGATTCCCCTCCCTGGAAACAGGGAGGGGTTAGGGGTGGGTCGGTCTCCACCGGCAATGCATCTTCGGAGACGCACCCACCCCCGACCCCTCCCTGCGTGCAGGGAGGGGGGCGGTTCAAGCCGGCTCCATCTCCCGCTGCACCACCTTCTCGGCCAGCGTCCCGTTCAATTCGGCGAGATGATCGAAAGCCGCCTCATAGGTCGCCAGCCCCTGGCTCAGCGACCTCAATTCGGCGTCAAAGCCCTGCATCTCCGCCTCGGGGATCAGCGCCTCGACCTGGTCCCAGCGCGACCAGCCCTCGCGCGGGCCGAGGCCCAGCATCTGCCCGCGCCGGCTCGCGATCGCCGAGGTTACCCGCGAGGTCGCCCCGCTTGGGGACACCACGACGATCTTGAGCACCGGCTCGAGCAGATGCGGCGCCGCCGCCGCCAGCGCCTCGGCCATCGCGATCCTCCCGGCCGTCCGGAATGCGATCTCGGAACTGTCGACGGTATGGTAGGAGCCGTCCACCAGCGTCACCTCGACGTCGACGACGGGAAATCCGAGCGGCCCTTTTCCGAGCGCGTCGCGCACGCCGTCCTCGACCGCCGGGATCCATTGCCGGGGCACCACGCCGCCCGAAATCCGCTCGGAAAAGCGGAAGCCCTCGCCGCGCGCCAGCGGCTTTATCTCGATCACTGCGTCGCCGAACTGGCCGTGGCCGCCCGACTGCTTCTTGTGCCGCCCGCGCTGGGTGACGGTCTTGCGGATCGATTCCTTGTAGCCGACCGCGGTCACCCGGGCATCGACGGCGACGCCGTAACGCCGTCGCAGCCGATCGAGCGTGACCTTGAGATGCTCGTCATTGACGCCCTTCAGCCGCGTTTCGTGCATCGCCTCGTCCTGCTCCCAATGGAGCGCGCGATCCTCCTCGGTGAGCTTGTGGAGCGCGGTCGACAGGCGCACGTCGTCCTTGCGGTCGCGCGTCGCGATGGCGAGCGCGAAGTTGCGGACCGGCGCGCCGATCCCGGGCGAAGGCGGCGCCTTGCCGGCCGAAAGCCATTCGCCAGCGCCGACTCCCTCCAGCTTGGCGATCGCGGCGACGTCACCGGTCTTCGCCTCGCTCAGCTTCACCGTCTTGTCGCCCTGGACGCAGAAGAGCGTGCCGATGCGGATCGCGTCGCCGTCGGGGCCCTTGAGCTCCTGGCCTTCCCTGATCGATCCGCCGAACACCCGGGCATAGGTCAGCCGGCCCATCGATCCGCTGTTCGAAACCTTGAACACGAAGGCGCAGCCGTCCGCCGCGCCGAGCCGCCGGGCCGCCGCCGACGGGGCGGGGGCCTCGTGCCGCAGCGCCTTGAGCAGCCGTCGGATGCCGAACCCGCTCGTCGCCGATCCGAACAGCACCGGCGCGATCTGGCCGGCGCCGGTCTCCTTGGCGAGATCGGCATAGACGGTCGCCCGATCCGGCACTTCGTCCATCAAGAGCTGCTCGAGCAGCGCATCGTCATGGTCGGCGAGCTGCTCCAGCATATGCGTGCGCTCGCCCGCCTCGCGCGCGGCGAGGTCCACCGGCACATCCTTCCGCTCGGAAGGCTGGCCGGCGCGATAATAATAAGCCCGTTCGAGCGCGATATCGACGAAGCCCGTCACCTTCTCGCCCTCGCGGATCGGGATCCAGCGCGCGATCAGCGGCGCCTTGCTCATCGGCTGCAACGCTTCGAGCAGGCCGCGGATCGATCCGCGCGCGGAATCGATCTTGTTGACGAAGATCATGTGCGGCACGCCCAGCCGCTCCAGTTGCCGCAGCGTCGGCTCGGCGAGCAGGGCGCGGTCGGCGTCGGGATCGACGACGACGATGGCGAGGTCCGCCGAGGCGACGCCCAATGCGCCGTCGGCGACGAAGCCGACCGATCCCGGCGTGTCGATGAAGACGTAGCGGTCGCCCATATAATCGAGATGGACGAGGTTCAATTCGGTCGATCCGCCGCGCGCCCGCGCTTCGGGGCTGGCGTCGCCGACGCAGCTTCCATCGGCGACCGATCCCTGCCGGCTGGTCGCGCCGGCGGCAAAAAGAAGGGCCTCGGCAAGGCTGGTTTTCCCAGCGCCGCCAGGCCCGACAAGCGCGATGGTCCTGGTTCCCGCAGCTCTATTGGGCATGAGCGTCTCCTCCGTCCGCTGTCGCGGGTCCGCGAGAAGACGCGGCGCCGCGTCCTGGAAGCGGCCAGACTGTGCCGATCCGGCGCGAAGTTCAAGGGGGCGCGAAGGGGGTTCGTCGCTTGCCGCTTTGCGGCCCGTCGCTTACATCCGCCCCATGACATCGACCAACGACATCAGGCGCGGCTTCCTCGATTTTTTCGCGCGCGAAGGCCACGCGATCGTGCCCTCGGCGCCGCTCGTGCCGCAGAACGATCCGACGCTCATGTTCGTGAACGCCGGCATGGTGCCGTTCAAGAACGTCTTCATCGGCCAGGAGACGCGGCCTTATTCCACCGCGACCTCGTCGCAGAAATGCGTGCGCGCCGGCGGCAAGCATAACGATCTCGACAATGTCGGCTATACCGCGCGCCATCACACCTTCTTCGAGATGCTCGGGAATTTCTCGTTCGGCGACTATTTCAAGGAACGCGCGATCCAGCTTTCGTGGGATTTGCTCACGAAAGAATGGGGCCTGTCGCCCGACCGGCTGACCGCCACCGTCTATCATACCGACAATCAGGCGTGGGATTTGTGGAAGAAGATCGCCGGTCTCCCCGACGATCGCATCATCCGGATCGCGACCAAGGACAATTTCTGGGCGATGGGACCGGACGGCCCGTGCGGGCCCTGTTCGGAAATCTTCTACGATCATGGCGATCATATCCCCGGCGGCCCGCCCGGATCGCCCGACGAGGACGGCGACCGCTTCACCGAGATCTGGAACCTCGTCTTCATGCAGAACGTGCAGGCGGACGATGTCGTTGTCGGCGATCTGCCGCGCCCGTCGATCGACACCGGCATGGGGCTGGAGCGGATCGCGGCGGTGCTCCAGGGCGTCCACGACAATTACGACACCGACACGTTCAAGGCGCTGATCGCCGCCTCGGGCGAGCTCACCCGCACCGCGACCGACGGCGCCAACAAGGCGAGCCACCGCGTCATCGCCGATCATCTGCGCGCGAGCGGATTCCTGATCGCGGACGGCGTGCTGCCGGCGAACGAGGGCCGGGGCTATGTGCTGAGGCGGATCATGCGCCGCGCGATGCGCCACGCCCATCTGCTCGGCGCGGCTGATCCGCTCATGTACCGGCTCGTGCCCAGCCTGGTCGCCGAAATGGGCGCCGCTTATCCCGAGCTGGTCCGCGCGCAGCCGCTGATCGAGGAGACGCTGAAGCTGGAGGAGACCCGCTTCCGCCAGACCCTCGCCAACGGCCTGCGGCTCCTCGACGACGCGACCGCGACGATGAAGGCGGGCGACACGCTGCCCGGCGCAACCGCGTTCAAGCTCTACGACACGTTCGGCTTCCCCTACGACCTTACCGAGGACGCGCTGCGCGCCCAGGGCCATGGCGTCGATCGCGCCGGTTTCGACACGGCGATGGCCGAGCAGAAGGCCAAGGCTCGCGCCGCCTGGAAGGGCTCGGGCGCCAAGGCGAGCGAGGAAATCTGGTTCGATCTCGCCGAGGAGGTCGGCGCGACCGAATTCACCGGCTATCTCGGTCATGAAGGCGACGGCCAGGTGGTGGCGATCGTCAGGGACGGCGCGCGCGTCGGCAAGGCCGGGCAGGGCGACCGGATCGTCATCGTCACCAACCAGTCGCCTTTCTATGGCGAGAGCGGCGGCCAGATCGGCGACACCGGGACGATCATATCGGCCATGGGCTTCGCGGCCGATGTCGAGGACACCGCCAAGCCGCTCGGCAAGCTCCATGCCCATCATGCGGTCGTCCGCGCCGGCGAAATCGCGGTGGGCGATGCCGTCCATCTGTCGGTCGATGCGGCGCGCCGGGCGAAGGTGCGCGCCAACCACAGCGCCACCCACCTGCTCCACGCCGCCTTGCGTCGCCGCCTCGGCGACGGGGTGACCCAGAAGGGCAGCCTGGTCGCGCCGGATCATTTCCGGTTCGATTTCTCTTATCCCAAGGCGATGACCCGCGAGGAGATCGACGCGGTCGAGGCCGACGTCAATCGCCACATCCGCGAGAATGAAGCGGTCGGCACGCGCCTGATGAGCATCGACGACGCGCTCGAAGCGGGCGCGATGGCCCTGTTCGGCGAGAAATATGGCGACGAGGTCCGCGTCCTTTCGATGGGCCACCTTCCTTCTCCCTCTCCCCTTGGGGGAGAGGGTCGGGGTGAGGGGGAGGCCTATTCCGTGGAATTGTGCGGTGGCACGCACGTCAACGCGCTCGGCGACATCCAGCTCTTCAAGATCACCTCCGAAAGCGCGGTCTCGTCCGGCGTGCGCCGGATCGAGGCGCTGACCGGCGAGGCCGCGCGCCGCTATCTCACCGAGCGCGAGGAGCGCCTGCGCGAGACCGCCGCGACCCTCAAGGCCGCGCCTGACGAAGTGCCGGCCCGCGTCGCGGCTCTGGTCGAGGAGCGCCGCCGGCTCGAACGCGAGCTTGCCGAGGCGAAGAAGGCGCTCGCGCTCGGCGGCGGCGGCAAGACCGAAGCGGTGGGCCCCGAGCAGGTCGGCGGCCATGGCTTCATCGGTCAGGTGCTCGACGGCATCGATCCGAAGCAGTTGCGCGGCCTGGTCGACGAGGCCAAGACGCGCGTCGGCTCCGGCGTCGTCGCTTTGGTCGCGGTCAATGACGGCCGCGCCACCGTTGCGGTCGGCGTCACCGACGATCTCGCCGGGCAGCTCAACGCCGTCGATCTCGTCCGCAAGGCGGTCGAAGCGGTCGGCGGCCAGGGCGGCGGCGGCCGCCCCGACATGGCCCAGGGCGGCGGCCCCGACGGCGGCAAGGCCGCCGACGCGCTGGCGGCGGTGAAAACCGCGCTCGGCGCGGAGACCGTCGCGGCATGAACATCTGCGAATAAAAGGCATCAATCCTCCCCTTCGAGGAGAGGGGGACCGTTCGGCGGAGCCGAATGGTGGAGGGGTGTCAGCGCCGGAGGATGAAACTCATGCGCTGCCCCCCCTCCGTCAGCCCTCCGCCTTCGGCTCCGGCCTGCCACCTCCCCTCAAAGGGGAGGATTGAAGGTGGCGTGTATCGGTGCGCTTCGGCCTCCACTTTGTTGGATACAAATAGGATTTCGCCTGTCAGCATGACGCGACTCGCCTCTCTTGGACTGGCTCTTTCTCGCTCTGAATAAGATCGGCCGCGACGTGCCGCTTTCATGCCGAAGGCTGGCCGAGCCGGAATCAATCCCGGCAAAAAAACCCTCGACGCTGTCAACTTTGTCAACTTTTTTCGGTCATCAGGCTCGGCGAAGTGGCCTGCTTCAGGTCTACACGTCGCGCAGCCGCCGCCCCCGCTGCGCCGGCGCGTGTTGGAGATCGCCCATGTCCATGATCTGCTGGCGAAGCTCGGCGCGCTTTTCGTGGATCGAGGCGATCACCGGGCCCATCGCCATGCCGAGATCGACCAGCACGGCTTCCGAAAGCTGGAGCGAGGATTCGAGTGTCTCGGGCACCGCGTCGGTCGCGCCGGCCCTGTAGAGCTCGGCGGCATGGGTCGCGTCGCGGGCGCGGGCGACGATGGTGAGATCGGGGAAGGCGCGGCGCGCGCGGCGGGTGAGGCGCACGGTCTGCACCGGATCGTCCATCGTCAGCACCAGCGCGCTCGCCTTCGCGAGGTTCAGCCGTTCGAACAGCTGCGGCCGGGCGGCATCGCCGAACACGACATGATATCCCTCGCCATGCGCGGCGGCGACCCCGTCGACGTCGGAATCGATCGCGATGTAGCGGCGGCCGTGCGCGGTCAGCATCTCGGCGATCAGTCGCCCGACCCGGCCGAAGCCGATGATGACGGCGGTGGATTCGTCCGGCGCGATCTCGGGCTTGGGGACGGCGGCGCGCTCGCGCCCGTCCACGCGTCGCGCGGCGAGCCGCCCCAGCAGGGCGAGAAGCGGCGTGATGGTGAGCCCGATCGCGGTCACGATCTGCCAGAAGGCGGCGCTCTCGCTGCTGATCAGGCCCGCGGTGGTCGCCGCGCCGAGCACGATCAATGTCGTTTCCGACGGCGCCGACATCAGCACGCCGGTCTCCGCGGCCACGCTCTTGCTCGATCCGGTCAGGCGCAGCAGCAGCGCCGTGACGATCGCCTTGACCAGGAGCACGCCGAGCACGGCGAGGAGGACCGCCTGCCATTGCGCCGCGACGACGCGCAAATCCACGCTCATGCCGACCGTGATCAGGAAGATGCCGAGCGCGAGCCCGCGGAAGGGCGCGGTGATGATCTCGACCTCGTCGTGATAATCGGTCTCCGCGATCAGGATGCCGGCAATGAGGGCGCCGACGATCGGGGAAAGGCCGACGGCGGTGGTGAGCAGGCTGGCGACGATCACCACGAGCAGGCTGGCGGCGAGGAACAGCTCGGGGCTCTTGGTCCGCGCCGCCTGCGCGAACAGGCGCGGCAGGAAGAGGCGGCCGAGCACCATCATCGCGATCACCGTGACGATGCCGAACCCGAGCACGCGCAAGATCGGCCCCATGCCCTCGGCGTCCGCGTTCGGCGCGAGCGCGCCCAAGGCGAAGATGATCGGCACCAGCGCCAGATCCTCGAACAGCAGCATCGCCAGCGCGGCGCGGCCGACCGCGCTCTGCGTCCCGGCGAGCGGCAGGACGAGCGCGGTCGAGGACAAAGCCAGGCCGAGGCCGAGGGCGAGCGCACCGCTCCACGCAACGCCGAGCCCATAGAGGCTGAAGCCGATGATCGCGGCGCCGACGAGCAGCTCCGCCGCGCCGACGCCGAAGACGAGACGCCGCATCTGCCACAAGCGCTTGAACGACAGCTCCAGCCCGATCGCGAACAGGAGCAGGATGATGCCGAACTCGGCGAACGGCTCGATCGCGTGCGGATTGGTGATGGTGACATAGCCGAGCCAGGGGAGGCGCGGCGCCAGCGAGCCAAGGCCCGCCGGGCCGACGAGCAGGCCGACCAGGATGAAGCCGATCACCGGGCTGATCCGGAAGCGCGCGAAGGCCGGGATGACGACGCCGGCGCCGCCGAGAATCACCAGCGCGTCGCTGAGGCCCGTGGTTGTGAATTCGGCTGCCATATTGCCTTTATGCAGCTTCCGGCGCGATTGTCAGCGCCATGACGCAAGATTCTGATCTCGTGATCGTCGGCGGCGGGCCGGCGGGGATGATGGCGGGCCTGCTTTTCGCCCGCGCCGGCGTGAAGACGGTCGTGCTGGAAAAGCATGGCGATTTCCTGCGCGACTTTCGCGGCGACACCGTCCATCCCTCGACGCTGGAGCTGATGGACGAGCTTGGGCTGCTGACCGAGTTCCTGAAGCGCCCGCATGACGAGATACGCCAGATCACCGCCCGGGTCGCCGATCGGCGGATCGTCGTCGCCGATTTCAGCCATCTGCCAGTCGCCTGCAAGTTTGTGGCGCTGATGCCGCAATGGCATTTCCTCGATTTCCTCGCCGACGAGGGGCGTCATTACCCAACCTTCCATCTTCGCATGAACGCCGAGGCGATCGACCTGACCGAGGAGGACGGCCGGATCGCCGGCGTGACGCTGAAGGACGGCAACGAGGTCCGCGCGAAGCTCGTCATCGCCGCCGACGGTCGTGGCTCGATCCTACGGGAAAAGGCCGGACTGGTGCCGGAGGATCTGGGCGCGCCGATCGACGTGCTCTGGTTCCGCCTGCCCAAGGGCGCCGCGGCGAAGGGCGAGACCGGCGGCACGTTCGGCGCCGGCACCTTCGTCGTCCAGCTCGACCGCGGCGATTATTGGCAATGCGCCTTCGTCGTCGCCAAGGGCGGCGCGGACGAGGTGCCGGCGCGTGGGATCGAGGCGTTCCGCGCCGATGTCGCCCGGGCCGCGCCCGATCTCGCCGATGTGGCCGATACGCTCGAAAGCTGGGACCAGGTGAAATTGCTGTCGGTTTCGCTCGACCGGCTCGAACGCTGGTCGCGGCCCGGCCTGCTCGCGATCGGCGATGCCGCCCACGCCATGTCGCCGGTCGGCGGCGTCGGCATCAACCTCGCCATCCAGGACGCAGTCGCGGCGGCCAACATCCTCGCCGCGCCGCTCGCCGCCAGGGAGGATGTCGATCCGCTGCTCGACAAGGTCCGCGCGCGCCGGCTGTTCCCGGTCCGCCTCATTCAGGGAATTCAGAAGGCGGTCCACGACCAGATCCTCGCGCCGACGATCCGGCGCAAGGCGGTGCTGGAGGATGTGCCGCTGGCGCTCAAACTGTTCGACCGGCTGCCGCTGCTGCGCCGTCTGCCGGCGCGCCTGCTCGGCCTCGGCGTCCGGCGCGAGCATATCGCATCGCCGGACGCCGGATTGAGGCGGCCCTAAGCGGGCTGCGCGGCCATCGCCTTTTCGAGGTTGACCCGCACCGCCTCGAAGAACTGCTCGGTCGTCATCCACGCCTGGTCGGGGCCGATCAGGATGGCGAGATCCTTGGTCATCTGGCCCTGCTCGACAGTCTCGACGCAGACGCGCTCCAGCGTCTCGGCGAAGCGGGTGACCTCGGGCGTGTCGTCGAAACGGCCGCGATATTTGAGGCCGCCGGTCCAGGCGAAGATCGAAGCGATCGGATTGGTCGAGGTCGCCTTGCCCTGCTCGTGCATGCGGTAATGGCGCGTCACCGTGCCGTGCGCCGCCTCGGCCTCGATCGTCTTGCCGTCGGGGCTCATCAGCACCGAGGTCATCAGGCCCAGCGAGCCGAAGCCCTGCGCGACCTGGTCCGACTGGACGTCGCCGTCGTAATTCTTGCAGGCCCAGATGAACTTGCCGCTCCACTTGAGCGCGCTCGCCACCATGTCGTCGATCAGGCGATGCTCATAGACGATGCCCAATTCCTTGAACTTCGCCTTGAATTCGGCCTCGTAAACCTCGGCGAAGATGTCCTTGAAGCGGCCGTCATAGGCTTTGAGGATGGTATTCTTGGTCGACAGATAGACCGGCCATTCGCGCACCAGGCCGTAGTTCAGCGACGCGCGGGCGAAATCGCGGATCGATTCGTCGAGATTGTACATGCCCATGGCGACACCGCCGGCGGGGAAATCGAAGACGTCGAAATCGAGCGTCTCGCCATTCTCGCCCTGCCATTTCATGGTGAGCTTGCCCTTGCCGGGGACGACGAAGTCGGTCGCCTTGTACTGATCGCCGAAGGCATGGCGCCCGACGACGATCGGATCGGTCCAGCCCGGAATCAGCCTGGGCACGTTCTCCATCACGATCGGCTCGCGGAAGATGGTGCCGCCCAGGATGTTGCGGATCGTGCCGTTGGGCGATTTCCACATCTTCTTGAGGCCGAACTCCGCGACGCGGGCCTCGTCCGGCGTGATCGTCGCGCATTTGACGCCGACGCCGTGCTTCTTGATCGCCTCGGCCGATTCCACCGTGATCCGGTCCTCGGTCTCGTCGCGCTTCTCGATGCCGAGATCGAAATAGATGAGGTCGATGTCGAGATAGGGCCGGATCAGCCGCTCGCGGATCCATTGCCAGATGATGCGGGTCATCTCGTCGCCGTCCAATTCGACGACCGGGTTCTTCACCTTGATCTTGGCCATGGGGCTGTGCGCTTTCCTGTCGAGGATGGATGTCGAAAGCGGCCTTAAGCGGCCAGCGCGGGACGATCAACAGGTGCGCGATTGTCTCGCCCGGCGGGTCCGCCTAAAGAGGCCCGATGCCTTCCCCCGAGAGCACCGAACTCGTCACCTCGTCCGTCCGCTGGCGCTGGCCGTCCATCCACCCGGAGGGCCGCAAGTTCGCGGTCATCGCCGGCGCGATCACGCTCGCCTTGTGGTTCGCCCTGGATTGGGAGATCCTCGGCTGGCTGATGGCCGGCGTGACCGCGTGGACCGCCGCCTTCTTCCGCGATCCGGTCCGCACGACGCCCACCGGCGCCAACCTGATCATCGCGCCGGCCGACGGTCTCGTCACCGCCATCGCCACCGTGCCGCCGCCCAGGGAACTGGTGGAGGCGGGCGACATGCCGGCCGATCCGTTGATCCGCGTCTCGATTTTCATGAGCGTGTTCGACGTCCACATCAATCGGACCCCGATCGCGGGGACGATCCTGCGCGTCGTCTATATCGCCGGCAAGTTCCTCAACGCCGATCTCGACAAGGCGAGCGAGGACAATGAACGCCAGCACATCCTGGTCGAGGGCGCGGACGGGACAAAGATCGCCTTCACCCAGATCGCGGGGCTGGTCGCACGGCGGATCGTGCCCTGGGTCAAGGCCGGCGACACTGTCGTCGCGGGGCAGCGCGTCGGGCTGATCCGCTTCGGCAGCCGCGTCGATGTCTACCTTCCCAACGGCACGTCGAGCCAGGTGCTGCTTGGCCAACGCACGATCGCCGGCGAGACTTTGATCGCGAAGATCGGGGTTTCCGAGCTGATCGAGGGCGTCGCGCAGTGAGGAGGGCGGGGTGAGGCCGCCGCGCCTCAGGCGCGAGCGCACCGGCCGCGGCATCCCGCTTCGCGCGGTGGTCCCCAATGCGGTCACCGCGCTGGCGCTCTGCGTCGGACTCACCAGCGTCAGGTTCGCGATCGCCGGGCAGTGGGAGAATGCGATCTATTCGATCCTCGCCGCCGCGGTGCTCGACGGCATGGACGGCCGCATCGCCCGCGCGCTGAGGGGCCAGACCCGCTTCGGCGCCGAGCTCGATTCGCTGTCGGACGTGATCGCTTTCGGCGTGTCGCCGGCAATCGTGCTCCATTTGTGGTCGCTCCAGCACTGGCCGCGGATCGGCTGGGTGTTCGCATTGGCCTTCGCCGCCTGCCAGGCACTGCGGCTCGCCCGCTTCAACGCCCAGATCGATGTGGACGAGCAGCCGCACAAGTCTGCCGGCTTCCTCACCGGCGTGCCTGCGCCGGCGGGGGCTGGGCTGTTGCTGCTGCCCATCTATCTGTGGATCGCGAGCGGCGGCCATTGGACCTGGCTTCAGGACTATCGGCTGGTCGCGCCCTGGGCCGCGCTGATCGCCTTCCTCGCCATCTCGAACGTCGCGACCTTCTCCTGGGGCTCGCTGCGCCTCCGCCGCACCATCCGGCTCGAAGCGATCGTCATCATCGCGATCATCGGTGGCGCGCTCGTCTCCGCGACCTGGGAGACATTGAGCGTCGCCGGCCTCGTCTATCTCGCGCTCATTCCCTTCAGTGTCGCAAGCTATGCGAAGATCAGGCAGCAACGCGCCGGGCACGCGCCCGCGGCGCCGGTCGAGCCGTCGCTGCCGTTCGCGGAACCGAAGGCGCTGGCCAGAGGGCGGCGGCGATCAGCGCCCAGTGCGCGCGAACCGTCGTCTCCAGAATGACACCAAGCCCAATGAGCAGGGCGAGGAAGAACAGGGTGGATGCCAAATGAGCCACAGCTTTTCCCTTCTTGTATCCACAGGCTGAAACCGCCGGTCCGCTTTTGTTCCGATTTCCGTCCGGGACAAGGTCTATGTTCTTGATATGTTCTGACGTCAAGCGGCAAATCGACCCGCTTGATTTTCCCTGCGTCCCTCTCTAAATGCGCGCCCATTCCACATGCGTGGCCATCATACCGGTGCTCCTTAAAACGGAGTTTCTCGGCCCCGCAGAGGCATAACCGGAAGGAGAACGATTATGGCGTCCACCGACGTCAGCATGCAGGCATTGCTCGAGGCCGGAGCCCATTTCGGCCACCAGACCCATCGCTGGAACCCCAAGATGAAGCCGTACATCTTCGGCGATCGCAACGGGGTGCACATCATCGATCTGTCACAGACCGTGCCGCTGTTCGCGCGCGCGCTCGACTTCATTCGCGCGACCGCCGCGGCCAATGGCAAGATCCTCTTCGTCGGCACCAAGCGCCAGGCGCAGGATCCGATCGCCGAGGCGGCGCGCCGTTCGAACCAGCATTTCGTCAACCATCGCTGGCTGGGCGGCATGCTCACCAACTGGAAGACGATCTCGAATTCGATCAAGCGGTTCAAGAGCCTCGAGGAGCAGCTTTCGGGCGATACGATGGGCCTCACCAAGAAGGAGGTGCTCCAGCTCACCCGCGAGCGCGACAAGCTCGAACTCTCGCTCGGCGGCATTCGCGACATGGGCGGGATTCCCGACGCCATGTTCGTGATCGACGCGAACAAGGAGGAGCTCGCGATCAAGGAAGCCAACACGCTCGGCATCCCGGTCGTCGCCATCCTCGATTCGAACGTGAGCCCGAACGGCATCGCCTTCCCGGTTCCGGGCAATGACGACGCCAGTCGCGCGATCCGCCTCTATTGCGACGCGATCGCCGACGCGGTCCTCGCCGGCAAGCAGGGCGGCGCTTCGGCGCGCGGCGTCGATATCGGCGCGCAGGACGAGCCGCCGGCCGAAGCCGCGCTCGCCGAGGCCTGATCCATTCCTCCCCTCCCGCAAGCGGGAGGGGACCGAGGGGTGGGCCTGTTCAAGCGTGCGGGCCTGCCCACCCCCGCCCCCTCCCGCAAGCGGGAGGGGAGTTAAATCAAAAGGACATGAGACATGGCTGAGATCACGGCCGCCAACGTCAAGGAATTGCGCGAGCGCACCGGCGCCGGCATGATGGATTGCAAGAAGGCGCTGGGCGAGACCGCTGGCGATATGGAAGCCGCCATCGACTGGCTGCGTACCAAAGGCCTCGCCGCCGCCGCCAAGAAAGCCGGCCGCCTTGCCGCCGAGGGCCTGATCGGGGTCGCCGTCGAAGGCAAGACCGGCGCCGCCGTCGAGGTCAACAGCGAGACCGATTTCGTCGCCAAGAACGAGCAGTTCCAGGATTTCGTCCGCACCGTCGCCCGCCTCGCGCTCGCGACCGGCAACGATATCGACGCGCTCGCCGCCGCGGCTTATCCGGCGGGCGGCACCGTCGCCGAGGTGCTGACCAACAATATCGCGACGATCGGCGAGAACCAGTCGCTGCGCCGCGCCGCCCGCGTGTCGGTCAATGACGGCGTCGTCGTCTCCTACGTCCACAATGCCGCGGCCCCGGGCCTCGGCAAGATCGGCGTGCTGGTCGCACTTGAGAGCGGCGCCGACAAGGCGGAGCTCGAGACGCTCGGCAAGCAGCTTGCGATGCACATCGCCGCCGCCAACCCGCTGGCGCTGACCGCCGACGGACTCGATCCGGCCTTGGTCGAGCGCGAGCGCGGCATCGCCCGTGAGAAGGCCGCCGAAAGCGGCAAGCCTGCCGAGATCGTCGAGAAGATGGTCGAGGGCGCGATGGCCAAGTTCCGCAAGGAAAATGCGCTTCTCTCGCAGCTCTTCGTCATCGACAACAAGACCAGGATCGAGGACGTGATCGCCGCCGAGGCCAAGCGCCTGGGCAGCCCGGTCGCGCTTTCGACCTATGTCCGCTTCCAGCTCGGCGAAGGCATCGAAAAGCAGGAAAGCGATTTCGCCGCCGAAGTCGCGGCCGCGGCCGGCGCGTCGAAGGCCGCCTAATTCGTCGCCTTGGCAGCGTGGCGCGCGCCGATTAAGGTGCGCGCCACCCTTGTTTTCAGCAACAGACCGGAAACTTCATGCCGTCGCGCCCGCGCTTCAATCGTATCCTCTTGAAGCTGTCCGGCGAGGCCCTGATGGGCGACGGGCAGTTCGGCATCGATCCGGAGACCGTCGGCCGCATCGCAGGCGAGATCAGGACCGCGCGCGAGGACGGGCATGAGCTGTGCCTGGTCGTCGGCGGCGGCAACATCTTCCGCGGCCTCGCCGGCGCCGCCAAGGGCTTCGACCGCGCCAGCGCCGATTATATGGGCATGCTTGCGACGGTGATGAACGCGCTGGCGCTGCAGAATGCGCTCGAGAAGATCGGTGTCGATACCCGCGTCCAATCGGCCATCCCGATGGCGACCGTCTCGGAACCCTATATCCGCCGCCGCGCGGTGCGGCATATGGAGAAGGGCAGGGTGGTGATCTTCGCCGCCGGCACCGGCAATCCGTTCTTCACCACCGACACCGCCGCCGCGCTGCGGGCGGCCGAGATGGGTTGCGATGCTTTGCTCAAGGGTACCAGCGTGGACGGCGTCTATGACGCGGACCCCAAGAAGGTGCCGACCGCAAAGCGATATGAAACAGTGACGTTCAATCAGGTGCTCGCGAACGACCTGAAGGTCATGGACGCCAGCGCGATCGCGCTTTGCCGCGACAACAACATCCCGATCGTCGTGTTCAACATCCGCGAGCAGGGCAATCTCGCCCGCGTGCTCGGCGGCGGCGGCACGTTCACGGTCGTCGAGAATTAGAGGAGAGAAACATGCCCGCCTATGACAAGGCCGATCTCCAGCGCCGCATGACCGGCGCGATCGAGACGCTGAAACACGATCTCGGCGGCCTTCGCACCGGGCGCGCCTCGACCGCCCTGCTCGATCCGATCCAGGTCGAGGTCTATGGCGCGCACATGCCGATCAACCAGGTCGCGACCGTCTCGGCGCCCGAGCCCCGACTGCTGTCGGTGCAGGTCTGGGATCGATCCAATGTCGGACCGGTCGAAAAGGCGATCCGCAGCGCCGGGCTCGGCATCAATCCGGTAACCGACGGCCAGAATATCCGCCTGCCGATCCCCGATCTCACCGAGGAGCGCCGCAAGGAATTGTCCAAGCTCGCGCACCAATATGCGGAAAAGGCCAAGGTCGCGGTGCGCAACGTGCGCCGCGACGGCATGGACGCGCTCAAAACCGACGAGAAGAAGAAGGATATCAGCGAGGACGAGCACAAGCGCCTCGACGCCGAGGTCCAGAAGCTCACCGACGATTCGATCAAGGAGATCGACGACACGCTCGCCACCAAGGACAGGGAAATCCTGCAGAAGTGAGCGCGGTGACGGCCCCCGTCGGGTCGCAACCGGACAGCACCGCCCCGGCGCCGGCGGTGCCGCGTCACGTCGCCATCATCATGGACGGCAATGGACGCTGGGCGAAGGCCAGGGGGCTGCCGCGCGCCGCCGGCCATCGCGCCGGCGCCGAAGCCGCCCGCAAGGCGCTGCGCGCGGCGGGGGAGGCGGGGGTCGAGTGCCTGACCCTCTATGCCTTTTCGTCCGAGAACTGGCGCCGCCCCAAGGCCGAGATCGCCGATCTGACCGGGTTGCTGCGCTTCTACGTCCAGCGCGAATTGAACAGCCTCCACCGCGAGGGCATCCGGCTTCGCATCCTCGGCGATCACACCGCGTTCGAGAGCGATGTTGCTCGCATGGTGGACGAAGCCGTCGCCAAGACCGCGGGCAACAGCCGCATGACGCTCGCCATCGCGCTCAATTACGGCGCGCGCGGCGAGCTGGTGGGGGCGGCGCGTCAGCTTGCCGCCGAGGTCGCCGCCGGCCGCCTCGCGCCCGGGCAGATCGACGAAGCGCGGATCGACGAGGCGCTCGACACGAACGGACTGCCGCCGCTCGATCTTCTCATCCGCACCTCGGGCGAGCAGCGGCTTTCCAACTTCCTGCTCTGGCAGGCGGCCTATGCGGAGCTTTTGTTCCTGGAAACGCTCTGGCCCGATTTCGACGAGAAGGCGATGCATGCCGCGCTCGCCGATTATGCGCGGCGCGAACGGCGTTACGGGGGCTTATGAGCGACACGCCAGCCGCCGGCGCGGCATCCGATCTTTCGACCCGCTTCGTCGCCGGCATCGTCATGGCGGCGGTGGCGCTGGCCGCCGTCTGGTATGGCGATTGGCCGCTGCGCGCGCTCGTCGCGATCGCCGCGGTCGTCATGATGATCGAATGGTGCGCGATGCACAAAGCGGCGCAGTTGTGGGCGTGGATCGGCGGCGCGTTGCTCGTCGTCCTGCTGCTCGGCGGAATCGGATACCTCTATTCCGATGCGATGCCCTCGCTCGACGACGATACCACGCTCGCGCTCGACCCGGGCGATTTCTTCGTGGCCTTCTATGCCTTCGCCGCTGCCACCGGGGTCGGCGTGCTGATCGCCGCCGCATCGCGTCGGATCGCGATCGGCTGGGGCTTCGTCTACATCGCGATCCCCGCCTTCGCCCTGCTGGTGCTGAGCTGGGCCTATAGCGGCCTCGTCTTCTGGGTGATGGGGGTCACCTGGGCGACCGACATCTTCGCCTATTTCGCGGGCCGCGCGATCGGCGGGCCGAAGCTGGCGCCAAAGATCAGCCCGAACAAGACATGGGCGGGCCTGATCGGTGGCATGATCGGCGCCGGGCTCGCCGGCTGGACGGTGGCGTGGCTGTTCGATCTCGGCCAGCCCTTCGTCTGGATCGGCGCGCCGATGGCGATCGTGGCGCAGGCCGGCGATCTTTACGAAAGCTGGGTGAAGCGCCGCGCCAGCGTCAAGGACAGCGGCGCGATCCTGCCCGGCCATGGCGGCGTGCTCGACCGGCTGGACGGCCTGCTCGCGGTCGCGATCGCGACCTTCCTGCTGCTGTCCGCGGGCCTGTGGACCGGCTGATGCGTTCCATCACCATTCTCGGCGCGACCGGATCGGTGGGCCGCTCCACCCTCGACCTGATCGCGCGCGATCGCGCGAGCCACGACATTGTCGCGCTCACCGCGCGCAGGGACATTGACGGACTGATCGAGCTGGCGCGGACGATGAAGCCACGTCGGGCGGTGATCGGCGACGAAACCCTTTATCCGCGCCTCGCCGAGGCGCTGGCCGGCACCGGCGTCGAGGCCGCGGCGGGGGAGGAGGCGATCGTCGAAGCGGCGGGTGCGGGCGCCGACTGGACGATGGCGGCGATCGTCGGCACCGCCGGGCTCAAGCCGGTCATGCGGGCGCTCGAAGGCGGCGGCACGATCGCGCTCGCCAACAAGGAGGCGCTCGTCTCGGCCGGCGCGTTGATGACCAGCGCGGCGGCGGCGAGCGGCGCGACCCTGCTGCCGGTCGATTCCGAGCATAATGCCGTCTTCCAATGCCTCGATCATGTGCGGCCGGAGGGCGTGCGGCGGATCATCCTCACCGCGAGCGGCGGCCCGTTCCGGACCTGGAGCCTGGAGGAGATGCGCCCGGTTACGCCCGCCCAGGCGGTCGCGCATCCGAACTGGTCAATGGGCGCCAAGATTTCGGTCGATTCGGCGACGCTGATGAACAAGGGCCTCGAGCTGATCGAGGCGTTTCACCTTTTTCCGGTCGGCGTGGACGCGCTCGACGCGGTGGTGCACCCGCAATCGATTGTCCACAGCCTCGTCGAATATATCGACGGCTCGCTGCTCGCCCAATTGGGGCCGGCCGACATGCGCGTCCCGATCGCCCACACGCTCGCCTGGCCGGCGCGCATGGAGACGCCGTGCCAACGGCTCGATCTGGTGAGCATCGGCAGGCTCGATTTCGAAGCGCCGGATCCGGTGCGTTTCCCCGCGCTGGCGCTCGCGCGGCAGGCGCTTGCCGACGGCGGCGCCAAGCCCGCCATCCTCAATGCCGCCAACGAAGTGGCCGTCGCATCTTTCCTTGAAAGCCGGATCGGATTCCTGGATATTGCGGCGGTGGTCGGCGACGTGCTGGCCGCCTGTGACCCGCCGGCGCCCGGGTCGATCGAGGAAGTGCTCGAAATCGATCGAGAGGCCCGGCATATGGCCGCCCAAGCGGCGCGAGAGTATCGGCTTTGAGCAATCCCGGTTTTCTTTTCACCGTTCTTGCCTTCCTGCTGTGCATCGGCCCCCTCGTCTTCGTCCACGAGCTTGGCCATTATTTCGTCGGCCGCTGGTTCGGGGTGAAGGCGGACGCCTTCTCGATCGGCTTTGGCCGGGAGATTTTCGGCTGGACCGACAAGCGCGGCACCCGCTGGAAGGTCGGCTGGCTGCCGCTCGGCGGCTATGTCCGCTTCGCCGGCGACATGAACCCCGCCTCGACACCGTCCGACGAATGGCTGTCGCTGCCGGCCGAGGAACGCGCCAAGACCTTTCAGTCGAAGGGTGTGTGGCAGCGTTTCCTGATCGTGCTCGCCGGCCCGGCGACGAATTTCCTATTCGCCTTCCTCGCCTTCATCGCGATCTTCGCGGTCAACGGCTATCCGAGCAGTCCGCCGGTGCTCGGCGGGATCGTCGCCGGCAGCCCGGCCGATCGGGCCGGCCTTCGCCCCGGCGATCGCATCCTCGCCATCGACGGCCACACTCTCGATACCTACGCCGATCTACAGAGCTATGTCGTCATACGACCCGGCCAGACTTTGCGCTTCCAGGTGGCGCGCGACGCGCGGACGTTCGACGTCCCGGTTGCGATTCGGGCCGAAATGGAGCGCGACGAATTCGGCAATTCGGCCCGCATCGGCCGGATCGGCGTCCTCGGCGCGGTGGTCTTCGCGAAAGTCCCCGCCGCCCAGCTCCCCGGGACGTCGCTAAAGGCGATCGCGAACACGCTGGGATCGATGGTGACCGTGCTCGGCCAGGTCGTCGTCGGCGAACGGTCCGTGCGCGAACTGGGCGGTCCGCTCAAGATCGCGGAGGTCTCCGGTCAGCAGGCTAGTCTTGGCTGGCTCAACTTCTTCGGCCTGATGACGGTGGTTTCAATTAATCTGGGATTCATCAACCTCTTGCCAATCCCGTTGCTGGATGGCGGGCACCTGCTGTTCTACGTGATCGAGGGAGTGAGGCGCAGGCCGCTGAAGCCGGAAGCGCAGGAATGGGCGTTCCGGGCGGGACTGACGGTGCTGCTGGTGCTGATGATTTTCGTGACATTGAACGACTTGGCCTCTTTTGGGCTCTTTACCAAGCTTGGCGGCTTGATCGGTTGACATTGATCGGGCAGGGCAGGCGCCTACAGGGAGTTCGGCCGGCAAAAGCCGGCTTTTCGGATTTAAGGCGGGGACGCGTGACGGCACATAAGGCATTTCCGGCAGCTCGTAGATTTTCTGCCGCGCTCCTCGTCGGGACCATGCTCGGCGGGATGATCACGCCGGCGGCGGCGCAGACCGCTTCCGGCAACACGCCCCAGCCACCAGCCGAGGCGCCCGCGACGCCGCCACCGGCGCCGCAGCCCGCATCGCCCGCGCAGCCGGCCGGCCCAAGCCAGCCCGGCGCCGCCGCCACCGCGCTGCCGCCGGCACCGACGACGGGCGCCGCGCCTTCGGTCACGCGGGCCATCCATTCGCTCACCGTCACCGGCAACCAGCGGCTCGAGCAGGAGACGGTGCTCTCCTACACCTCGCTGCGTGTCGGCGAGAATTACAATGACGAGAAGCTCGACCAGGCGCTCCACGATCTGCTTTCGACCGAGCTCTTTGCCGATGTGACGATCGCCGGCGTCGAAACCGGCGACATCGTCGTCCGGGTGCGCGAGAATCCGGTCATCAACCGCATCGTCCTTGAAGGCAATCACCGCATCAAGGACGACAAGATCACCCCCGAGATCCGGCTTGCGCCGCGCCAGATCTTCACCCGCTCGCGCGCCCGCGCCGATGTCGCGCGGATCATCGAGCTCTATCGCCGCCAGGGCCGTTATGCCGCCAGCGTCGATCCGCAGATCGTCCAGCTCGATCAGAACCGGGTCGATGTCGTCTTCGTGATCAACGAAGGCCCGAAATCGCGCGTCCGCACGATCAATATCATCGGCAACAATCAATTCGGCGACGGCCGCCTGATCCGCGAGATGGCGACGCGCGAGCATCGCTGGTGGAACATCTTCAGCTCCGCCGACACCTACGATCCCGATCGGCTCGCCTTCGACCAGCAGAAGCTGCGGCAATTCTACCTGACGCAGGGTTATGCCGATTTCCGCGTGCAATCGGCCGTCGCCGAGCTGACCCCGGACCGGCGCGACTTCATCATCACCTATGTGGTCGACGAGGGCCAACGCTATCATTTCGGCGACGTCACCGTCGACAGCGACATTCGCGATCTCGACGCCTCGGCGATGCAGCGCCGGCTGCCGATGCACAGCGGCGACTGGTACAATGCCAAGCAGGTCGAGGACACGGTCGACAGCCTGAACGAGCTTTCCGGCCTTTACGGCTACGCCTTTTCGGACGTGCGGCCGCAATTCCATCGCGATGCCGAGCATCGGACGATGGGGGTCAATTTCCACATCGCCGAAACGCCGCGCGTCTATGTCGAGCGGGTCGATATTTCCGGCAACACGACGACGCGCGACAAGGTCATCCGCCGCGAATTCCGGCTGGCGGAGGGCGATGCGTTCAGCTCGGTGCAGGTGCGCCGCTCGCGTGATCGCATCCAGTCGCTCGGATTCTTCCAGGACAATCTGGAGGTGCGGCAGGAGCAGGGGACGACCCCCGACAGGATCGTGCTCGGCGTCGATGTCCAGGAACGCGCGACCGGCCAGCTCCAATTGTCGGCCGGCTATTCCAGCCTCGAACATTTCCTGATCAACGCCGCGATCACGCAGCGCAACTTCATGGGCCGCGGCCAGGAAGTGCGCGCCGAGGTCAACTGGTCGAGCTTCTCCAAGTCGGTGGAGTTCGGGTTCACCGAGCCCTATCTGTTCGATCGCAACCTGGCGCTGGGCTTCGATCTGTTCCGCCGCGATCTCAACGCATTCAATTTCGTCGGCAACAGCCGTCAGACGACCTACGACCAGGTCAGCACAGGCGGCCAGATCCGGCTCGGCGTGCCGCTGACGGAGACCATCAACCTCGCGCTGCGCTATGGCCTCTCCTACGATCAGATCACGCTGAACCAGAGCCTTTATTTCACCGATCCCGACGGCACCGGGCCGCTACCGCTGGAATGCGATCCGCTGCTTGCCGGCCGCTATCTGTGCGATGTGATCGGGAACCGGCTGACATCGTCGGTCGGCTATTCGCTGCTCTACAGCACGCTCAACAATTACGTTCACCCGACGCGCGGCGCCCGCTTCCTCTTCAGCCAGGATTTCGCCGGCGTCGGCGGCGACACGCGCTATCTCCGCACCGTCGTGCGCGGCGCGAAATACTGGAATGTCTTCAACAATTTCATTTTCTCTCTCAGCTTTGAGGGCGGCTATATCCGCGCCCTGCAGAAAGCGGATTCGCCCGACGACGATCCGGTCCGGCTGACCGACCGCTTCTTCCTTGGCAGCCCGCAGATCCGCGGCTTCGACATTCGCGGCGTCGGTCCGCGCATCCAGCGCCTGCAATATGCCGTCGATGGGCAGGGCGCTCCGGTGCTCGATGAAAACGGCAATCCGACCTTCCTCACGGATCGCAACAACGTCCTGGACGACGCGATCGGCGGGCGGGCTTATTATCTGGGCCGCGCCGAGCTTGAAATTCCGCTGGGCGCCGGCGCGCGCGACCTTGGCCTCAGGCCGTCCATCTTCGCCGATATCGGCGCCGTGTTCGGCGTGCGACGCCCGTCGTTGCAGGACATCGCACCCGGTTCGCCACTCACCCTCAATCAGTGCACCGCCGGGGACGGCACCGTGACGCCGCGCGCGCCGGGCACCGGCAACGCCTCCGAAGGCGCCTCCTGCAACACCGGCGAAACGCTGACCCGCTTCGGCATCTCGCCGTTCCGCGAAGTGTTCCTCGGCGATACGCCGCGCCCGCGCATCTCGGTCGGCATCGGCGTGAACTGGAACTCGCCCTTCGGGCCGTTCCGCATCGATATCGCCCGCGCGCTCGTCAGCGCGCCGGGTGACGACACGAAACTCATCACTTTCAACGTAGGGACCGCATTCTAATGAACAAACTGACCTTCGGCGCGGCCGTCGCCGCGCTCGCCATCGGCATTCCGTTCGCCGCCCAGGCCCAGCAACTGCCGCCGGCCGTGATCGCCGTCGTCGATACCGACCGCGTCATCCGCGAGTGCACGGTCTGCGTGACCGCCAATACCCAGCTCCAGCAGCAGATCCAGCAGCTTCAGACGCGTGCCCAGCAGCTCGCCGCGCCGCTCCGGACCGAAGGCCAGGCCATCCAGGCGGCCGTCCAGGCACTGCCGGCGGGCCAGCAGCCGAACGCGGCGCTCCAGCAGCGCATCCGGACCTACGAGACCAACCAGCAGAACGCCCAGCAGGAGGTCCAGCGGCAGCAGCAGACGATCGAGCGCAACCGCAACTATGTGCTCCAGCAGATCGGCCAGCGTATGCAACCCGCGGTGCAGCAGGTGATGACCCAGCGCGGCGCCAACCTCGTCGTGGACAGCAGCGCCTCGCTCGCCCCCACGCCGACGCTCGATGTCACCCCCGCCGTCCTCGCGGCGGTCAACCAGAACACCGCGCCGCTCAACGTCACCGCCCCGCCGCCGCAGCAGCCCGCCGCCCAGGCGCCGGCAGCCGCGGCCCCGGCGGCGACCACGCCGCAGCGTCCGCGCCCGCAAGGCCGCTGATGGCCGAAGCGTCAGGCGCCGCCATCGCCCCGCTGGATATCCGGCGGGTGATGGCGGCGCTGCCGCACCGCTTTCCGATGCTCCTCGTCGATCGCGTCGAGGAGCTTGTCGTCGATGAGCGGATCGTCGCGACCAAGGCGGTGACGATCAACGAGCCATTCTTCGCCGGCCATTTTCCCGGCCGGCCGATCATGCCCGGCGTGCTCATCGTCGAGGCACTGGCCCAGGCCGCCGGGGTGCTCGCGGTCGAATCGCTCGGACTCGCCGGATCGGGCAAGCTCGTCTATTTCATGGCGATCGACGGCGCGAAATTCCGCACGCCGGTCGAGCCCGGCGTGCTGCTCAGTCTCGAGGTCGAATTTCTCCAGAAACGCACCAGCGTATGCAAGTTCGCCGGCCGGGCCCTGGTAGGCGGTAAGCTTGCCGCCGAAGCCAATTTCACGGCGATGATCGCCGATCCGCCGCGGGGCTGACCGGCCGCCATAAGCCGCCGGCTTTCTCGATCCCAAACACATCGCGCACATGCGCGCCGTCGATCACATCGCCCGAGGGGCCGTCGGCAACGATGCGACCGTCTTGCATCAACAGCATCCGATCGCCGAAGCGCGCGGCGGCATCGAGATCGTGGATCGCGATCAGCGCCGCCTGGCGGTTCGCGGCGACCAGCGCCTTCAACATCTCCATCAGCCGGATCTGCCAGAGCGGATCGAGATTGGCCGTCGGCTCGTCGAGCAGGAGCAGGCGCGGCGTCGGCGCGAGCACGCGCGCGATCAGCACCCGGCTGCGCTCGCCCGTGGACAGGCGGTCCAGGCGACGATCGGCGACATCCTCGAGCTCCAGTGCCGCGAGTGTTGCGGCGATCTCCTCCGGCTCGGCGCCGCCGAGCGCGACGAGATCGCGCGCGACCAATGGCCAGTCGAGATCGCGCGACGCGGGCAGATAGCCGAGCGCGCGCAGGCGCCGCGCGGGCGCGAGCTTGGCCGGATCGACGCCGTCGATCCGCACCGTGCCGGCCGGCCGGCCGATGCCGGCGACGGCGTGGAGCAGGCTCGTCTTGCCGCTGCCATTGGGCCCGACGAGGCAGGTCAGCGTCCCCGGGGCCAGCCGGAGATTGGCCGCGTGCAGGCGGCCCGGCAGCGACAGGCCGGCGGCGTCGAGCAGCACGCTCATGATCCGAGCCGCCAGCGCATATGCGCGACGAGCCAGAGGAAGAAGGGCGCGCCGACCAATGCGGTCGCCACACCGATCGGCAGCGTCCGGCCGAGCGGCGCCGTCCGCACCGCGAGATCGGCGATGGTGAGCAGCACCGCGCCGATCAATGCGGCGGGCAGGATCGCGCGCCCCGGATGGCCACGGGTCAGCCGCCGCGCGAAGATCGGCGCGACCAGGCCGATGAAGCCGATCGCGCCGCAGATCGCGACACAGGCGCCGACACCGAAGGCGCTGACGCAAACGATCTGGAGCCGTACCGATTTGAGGTCATGCCCGAGCGATTGCGCCACCTCCTCGCCGAGCGCGAGCGCATCGAGCGCGGGCGTCAGGCGCAGCAGCAGGGCGATGGCGAGGAGCGCGGGAAGCCCGGCGAAGGCCGCCTGGGCGAGGCTGCGGTCGACCAGCGATCCCATCAGCCAGTCATAGGCGTCGTAAAAGGCGAAGGGCGAGGGGGCGAGCGCCAATGCGAGCGTCGTCAGCGCCCCCGCGAGCGCGCTGATCGCGAGACCGGCCAGCAGCAAGGTGGCCGTTTCGGCGCGCGGCCCGGCGAGCGCGAGCAGCAGCGCCAAAGCGCCGAGCGCGCCGATCACCGCGCCGGCCGACAGCGCGAGCGGCGCCGAAAAGCCGAGCAGATAAGCAGTGACGACCGCGCCCAGCGCCGCGCCGCTCGTCGTTCCGGTCAGGTCGGGCGAGGCGAGGGGGTTGGCGAACAAGGCCTGGATCGCCGCGCCCGAGGCGCCGAGCATCGCGCCATAAGCGAGCGCCAGCAATGCGCGCGGCAGGCGCAGGTCCACCAGCACTGCCCAGCCGAGCGCGCGATTTTCATGCATCAACGCGCCGAGATCGCTCCACGGCAGCACCAGCGACAGGCCGAAGGCGAACAGCAGCGCGAGCGCGAGAAGGCTGCGGCGCATCATCGCGCCAGTTCCCGCCGCAGCCGTGCGACCTCGCCGATCAGCAGCGGACCCATGCAGGTCCACAGCCGTCCATCGGTCGCGATCGTCCTCCCGGCGCGGGCATGACGCACCGCTGGATTGTCGAGCCACCGCTGGGCATTGGAATATTGCCCCTGGCGATAATCGCTACGCAGCAGCACGGCCGGCGGCCGGACGATCAGCGTCTCGAGCGAAACGCGATCACCCCGCATCGGCCGCTCGGCCAGGCCGGCCAGCGCCATCCATTGCGCCTCCAGTCCGGTGGGACTCACCGTCCGCCCGCCTCCGCCCAGCCAGATCGCATCGGCGCGGCGGCGCGGCGCGGTGGCGCGCAGCGCCTCCATCCTGCGGACGAGGGCCGCGCCGCGCGCCGACTGGCCGAGGGCCGTCGCGACCCGGCGGATATTCGCTTCGACATCGGCGAGACTCGCCGCGAACGGAACGTCGAGCGTCGGGAGGCCGAGCCGCGCGGCGATCCCGCTGCGGTCGCGCACCCCGCCGCTCATGGTGACGACGAGATCGGGCCGCATCCCGACGACCGAGAGCAGACTGCCGTCATTGCGTCGATAGCGCCGGGCCGCGCGCCAGAGCGGTGTCTCGGCCTCGTCCTGCGCGAGATGCGTCACCGAGACGATCTGCTCCGGCGCGGCGAGCAACAGCACCAGCTCGTCGGTGCACAGGTTCAATGAGGCTACCCGTCGCGGGCTCGCCGCGGCGGGGGACGCCAGCGCGAGGCTAGCGGCCAAGAGTGACGCGAAGACCCGCATAAACCGTCCGTCCCGGCGTGTTGTAGCCGACCACATCCTGATAATCGTCGTCGAACGCATTCTCCACGCGCGCATAGACCTCAAGCTGCGGCAGGATACGATAGGCGATCCGCGCCGAGGCGAGGGCGTAGGCGCCCAGCCGCACGGTCGGCGACGGAAAGAGATCGAAATCCTGATCGGTGCGCGCGCCGACATAAGCAAGGCTGGTGCTCCAGCCGAATCGCCCCGAATCGCCATAGGCGACCAGATTGGCCGTATTGCTCGGGCGGCGCACCTCGCGAACGCGCGGATCGCCGGCCACAATCTGCTGGTTCGCCTTCAGCCAGGTGTAATTCGCGGCCAGATTGAGCCATGCGGCGGGCCGCCAGCCGACACTGATCTCCATCCCTTCGCGCTTGCTGGTGCCATCCGCGTTGGCGGTGCTGGAAAGGAAGGTCACGGAATCGAACGTGTCGACGATCTCGTCATGCAGGCGTGCGGAGAAATAGGTGGCGCCCGCGCTGAACGGGCCGTGCGCCCATCCGATCCCGGCCTCCCAGCCACGCGATCGTTCAGGTTTCAGGTCCGGATTGCCGACGAACGAACCGGGGAAGAAGCCGAACAGATCGTTGAAGGTCGGCTGGGCGATGCCTTCGCCATAAGCGGCGTGGACGGTGAAATCCCGAACCGGGCGTAGCAGCGCCGAGGCACGGAAGGTCGTCGCATCGGCAAAGTCGCTGAAATCGTCGTGGCGAAGCGCGACGTCGGTGACGAAGGCGTCGCTCCAATGTCCTCGCCATTCGCCGATGAAGCCGGTGTCGTTGCGCGACTGGTCCTGGTTCGTGGCACCGCCGAAGGTCGTGTCGCGGGCGCGGAAATCCTCCTCTTCATGATCGATCGCGGCGATCAGCTCCTGGCCGCCGAAGTGGTGCGAGACTTGGCCGCCGAGCGTCAGCCGGTTGCCGAAGGTCTGATTCAGCGGATCGCCGGCAAGGAAGTTGCGGTTGGAGCTGTCGAGATAGCTCGCCTCGGCATGGGCGCTCCAGCCGCCCCAGGTTCCGGTCGCCCAGCCCCGCACCGCGGCGATGCGGTTCTTCGTGGAATCGAGCGTATCGGCGCGCAGGAACGTGACCGGATCGGTGCCGTCGAACTGACTGAGGCCCTGGACCCAATAGCCCGATGCACCGAGCTCGATCGGGCCGGAACGATAAACGCCTTTGAGGCTCGCCGTGGCAGTGTGAAATCCGTCGCGCTCGCCGCCTGCGCCGAAGGAGTCGATACCGTCGCCGCGTTCGTAGCCGCCGGCCGCGGTCAGGCCGAAATGGTCGTCGCCGAAGCTGGCGCGGCCATAGGTGCGTAGCGATTCGAGGCTGCCATATTCGACGAGTGCGGTGACGCCGCGCGCGGTCAGCGGATCGGGCGTCTCGACCGCGATCACGCCGCCCAATGCTTCGGAGCCCCACAGCGCCGATTGCGGCCCGCGCACGATCTCGATCCGCGAGAGCAGGTCGGCGGTGAGCAGCTCGAAACGCGCCTCGTTGCCGGCGGCGGGATCGTTGAAGCGGATGCCGTCGACGAAGAGCAGGCTGTGATTCGCCTCCGCGCCGCGAATGCGAACCTGAGTCTGCGTGCCCCGGGGCCCGGTCGTCGCGATCGACAAACCGGGCGACAGGCGCAGCACGTCCGCTGCGCTGGGCAAGGCGAGCGCATCGAGCGTGTCGGCATCGAAGATCGTCGCCGATACGGCGGAATCCTCGATCGCGACGGGATCGCGCGACGCGGTGACGACGATTTCGGGGCCTGTCTCGGCGGAAAGAGCGGACAAGAGCAATATGGACAATGGCATCTGGACCTCCTGAAACGACATTCGCGAATGTCGTCTCGGAGGCACCGCGCGGCCGGATCACCGGCCATCGCAACGCCACGCATCCAGGCTGGTCCCGGCCGGATGCGGACGACGGCGAAGGCAGGTCTCCTGGCTCGCGGCTCAGATGGTCCGTCATCCTTTGCGGATGGGGGCCTCGCCGCTTACAGTTGCGGGCACAGCGCCGGTTTCACACCGGCTTCCCTTTTCACCGCCGTTCGACGGGCGGCACCTTCTGCGGAGAGGCGATATTGCGCCGCACCATGGCTTGTCAATCAAAGCCTCAGCGGCTAGAGCGCGCGCTTCTTTCCCGGCGGGCTGGTCGGAAACCAGTCCCCAATCAGGAAACCGCAGACATGAAGACCGAAATCCATCCCGATTATCACATGATCAAGGTGCAGATGACCGACGGCACCGTGTTCGAGACCCGCTCCACCTGGGGCAAGGAGGGCGACACCCTCCAGCTCGACATCGATCCCAAGGTCCACCCGGCCTGGACCGGCGGCAACCAGAAACTGCTCGATCAGGGCGGCCAGGTCGCGCGCTTCAACAAGCGTTTCGGCGGCCTGACACTCGGCAAGAAGTGACGGCCCCGACAGGCCGTCATTCCGGCGAAGGCCGGGATCCAGGATCGAAGACTCCGGCGCGCGACGCTCCCACGCTGGAGACCGCGCGCCTCGTCATTCGCCCGTTCCGGGAAAGCGATATCGAGGCTCAGGCCAGGACCATGGCCGACCAGGGAGTCGTGCGCCATCTCGGCGGCACGCCCTTCTCGCGCGAGGATGCCTGGCGCCGGCTGCTTTGCGCGCCGGGGCTGTGGGCCCTGCTTGGCTACGGCTATTGGGCCGTCGTCGAACGCGCGGGCGGCGCCTATGTCGGCCAGATCGGCTTTTCGGATTTCAAGCGGGATCTGGCGCCCAATATCGAGGGCCTGCCGGAAATGGGCTGGATCCTCGCCCCCGACATGCACGGGAAGGGCTATGCCACCGAAGCGGTCCGCGCCGCGATCGCCTGGGCGGACGAGGTTCTTCGCGCGCCGGAGCTGACCGCGATCATCGATCACGCCAACACAGCCTCGATCCGCGTCGCCGAAAAAGCCGGCTTCACGATCCGGGAGGAGGCGGTCTATCGCGGCGCGCCGATCCTGCTGTTCAGGCGGCGCCTGACGGCCGGCTAGTCCCCGGCCTGGCGCGAGATTTCGCGCCACTCGGCCTGTGTGTGGCAAACACGGCGCGCGCCCATCCTCGAGGCGGATGTGCTGGCCTGGTTGCGGCAGATCAGACGCTCCCCGCGTTCATTCATATCGCCCGTGCGATGCGTGTCGCCGGGCGCGCTGGAAATGCCCTGATCGAAATGGGCGCCATGGACCGGCTCGCTCTGCGCGAATGCCGGACCGGCAAGCAGCGCACCTGAAACCAAAGCAACAAAAGCCTTCATCGAACCAAGCTCCCGCCATGTCTGCAACACCAGAGCCGTCATAATCGCGGGCGGATTTCCCCACAAGATGACCAAATCGGTCCGCTAGCGTGGGGACGCTTTTGCTGGCCCTGGACTGGGCCGCCCCGAAACCTGACGCTTGCCGTCGATCACGATCGGCGAGGCAACGCCCGGGACGCCCTCCGGCGCGATCCGCATGCCGCGCGCGATCACCTGGGGATCGGCGAAGACCTGGGCGACATCGTTGATCGGCCCGCCGGGGATGCCGTTCGCGGCGAGGGAGGCGAGGAAGTCGTCGCGCCGGTGCAAGGCGATCCGCGCCGCCAACGCCGCTTCCAGCGCGACGCGGTTGTGGACCCGATCGGCATTGGTCGCGAAGCGCGCGTCGGTGCCGAGCTCCGGCACGCCGAGCAAGGCGCACAGCTTGCGATACTGGCCGTCATTGCCGACCGCGACGATGACATGGCCATCGGCGACCGCGAAGGTCTGGTAGGGCGCGATATTGGGATGCGCGTTGCCCATCCGGTGCGGCACGATGCCGCCGATCAGATAATTCATCGCCTGGTTGGCGAGCACCGCGACCTGGACGTCGAGCAGGGCCATGTCGATATGGCAGCCTTGGCCGGTCGCGCCGCGCCCATGCAGCGCGGCGAGGATTGCATTCGAAGCATAGACGCCGGTGAAGATGTCGGCGAAGGCGACGCCGATCTTCTGCGGTTCGCCGGCGGGGTCGCCGGTCAGGTCCATGATCCCGCCCATGCCCTGGATCATGAAGTCATAGCCGGCGCGGGCCGCATAGGGACCGTCCTGCCCGAAGCCGGTGATCGAGCAATAGATGAGGCGCGGATTGACCGCCTTCAGGCTTTCGAAATCGAGCCCGTATTTGGCGAGCCCGCCGACCTTGAAATTCTCGATCAGCACGTCGGCGCCCAGCACCAGATCGCGCACCTGCGCCTGACCTTCGGTGCCCTCCAGGTCGATCGCGACCGAGCTCTTGCCGCGGTTGCAGCCGTGGAAATAGGCGGCGCTGCCATCGACGGCGAAGGGCGGCCCCCAGCCGCGCGTATCGTCACCGGCGCCCGGCCGCTCGACCTTCACCACCTCGGCGCCGAGATCGGCGAGCAATTGACCCGCCCACGGTCCGGCAAGGATGCGGGCGAGCTCGACGATCTTGAGCCCGGCGAGCGGCTTATCCACACGCGGCGTCCATCTAGAAGGCCGCGAGCCCGGTGATCGCCCGCCCGAGAATCAGCGCGTGGACGTCATGCGTGCCTTCGTAGGTGTTGACGGTTTCGAGGTTGGCGGCGTGGCGGATGACGTGGAATTCGGCGGAAATGCCGTTGCCGCCGTGCATGTCGCGGGCGGTGCGCGCGATGTCGAGCGCCTTGCCGCAATTATTGCGCTTGATGAGGCTGATCGTCTCGGGGATCAGCTCGCCCGCGTCGAGCCGCCGGCCGACCCGCAGCGCCGCCTGGAGGCCGAGCGTGATCTCGGTCACCATATTGGCGAGCTTCAACTGGACGAGCTGGGTGGCGGCGAGCGGCCGGCCGAACTGCTTGCGGTCGAGCGTGTAGGTCCGCGCGGCATGGAAGCAGGCCTCGGCCGCGCCCATCGATCCCCAGGCAATGCCGTAGCGGGCGCGGTTGAGACAGCCGAAGGGGCCGGCGAGGCCGCTGACATCGGGCAGCAGATTCTCCTCGGGCACCTCGACCCCGTCCATCACCACCTCGCCAGTGATCGAGGCGCGAAGCGAGAGCTTCTCACCGATCTTCGGCGCCGACAGGCCCTTCATGCCTTTTTCGAGGATGAAGCCCTTGATCTTGCCGTCATGCGCGTCCGATTTGGCCCAGACCACGAAGACGTCGGCGATCGGTGAATTGGTGATCCACATCTTGGCGCCCGACAGGCGATAGCCACCGTCGATCTTCGCCGCCCGCGTCCGCATCGATCCCGGATCGGAGCCGGCGTCGGGCTCGGTCAGGCCGAAGCAGCCGATCCATTCCCCGGTTGCGAGCTTCGGCAGATATTTTTGCCTTTGCGCCTCGGTCCCGTAGGCATTGATCGGGTGCATGACGAGGCTCGACTGCACCGACATGGCCGAGCGATAGCCGCTGTCGACCCGCTCGACCGCCCGCGCGATCAGGCCGTAGCTCACATAATTGAGCCCAGCGCCGCCATATTCGGGCGCGATCGTCGCGCCGATCAGGCCCAAGGCCCCCATCTCGTTCATGATCTCGCGATCGAAATGCTCGTCGAGATAGGCCGCCTTCACCCGCGGCATCAGCCGATCCTGGGCATAAGCCTCGGCGGTATCGCGCACCATCCGCTCCTCGTCGGAAAGCTGCGCATCGAGCGCGAACGGATCGGCCCAGTCGAAGGGGAGGGGTCTGGGATCGGCCATCTGGTCCTCTTGAGATCGTTGCCGGAGCGCATGACGCCTGCGCGGAACAAAGTCCATGGCGGACAGGGTGGGATTCGAACCCACGGTGAGCGTGAGCCCACGGCGGTTTTCAAGACCGCTGCCTTAAACCACTCGGCCACCTGTCCCGTACGTTCCCGCGTTAGCCTCCGCTCGGCGCAGGGCGCAAGGTTCGGCCTTGCCCCTGCGTTCAGCTTCGGACAAGCTGGGACCGCCTAGAATGATAAGGATGAGGGCGGGTATGCGGCGTTGGAGCATCGTGGCGGCGGCACTGACATTGGCGGGGACGCCGATCGTGCCGATCCTGCCCGGCGCCGCGCCCGCTCTGGCCCAGGATGCGGAGCTGAGCGCGGCCGGATTCCAGGCTTACCTGCCGCAGCTTCGCGCCCGCGCCGCCGCGGCCGGCATCCGCCAATCGACGCTCGACCGCATCTTCCCGACGCTCGAATATTCGTCGCGCACCGTCCAGCTCGATCGCGCCCAGCCGGGCGGGGCGCCGGGGAGCAACGCCAATCCGCCCTTCGCGCCCTATCGCGCGCGCCAGCTCACCCAGGCGCTGATCGACCGGGGCCGTTCGCGCTACGCCGCCAATATCGGGCCGCTGAACGCGATCGGCCGGCGCTACGGCGTGCCGCCGTCGATCCTCGTCGCGATCTGGGGCAAGGAGACCGGCTATGGCACGATCATGGGCGATTTCGATCTGCTCAACAGCCTCGCCAGCCTCTCCTATGAAGGCCGCCGCCGAGATCTTTTCACCACCGAATTCATCGCCACCCTGCGCCTCATCGAGCGCGGTTTCCCGCGCGACGAGCTGAAGGGGAGCTGGGCGGGGGCGGCGGGCCAGTCGCAATTCCTGCCGAGCGTCTATCTGCGCGTCGCCGTCGATGGCGATGGCGACGGCCGGCCCGACATCTGGCGAAGCTCGCTGGACGCGCTCGCCTCGATCGCCAATTACCTGCGCGATGCCGGCTGGCGGCCGGGCGTGCCATGGGGGACGGCGGTCAGCGTGCCGTCCGGCTTCGATCGCGCTTCGGTCGCGACCCGCCTGCGCGCGCCGCGCTGCCCGGCGGTGTTCTCCCGCCACAGCCGCTGGCTGACCGGGGCCGAATGGCGCCGCCGCGGCATTGCCAACGATCTGCCGGATGCGACGCTCGCCTCGCTGCTCGAGCCCGACGGGCCGGGGCGGACGGCCTATCTGCTCACCAACAATTATCGCGTGATCCTCGACTATAATTGCTCGAACTTCTACGCGCTGACCGTTGGCCTGCTCGCCGATTCGGTCGCGCGCTGAGCGCCGAGACCCTGCTGGAGCGAAGATGAACCGTCTTTTCCTATATTCCGCCGCCGCCGTCTCGATCGTTTCCGTTCCCGTCGCCGCCGCCGCGCCGCCCTTCGATACGCCGGCCCGCGTCGCCTATATGGTCGATCTGTCGTCGGGCGCGGTGCTCTACGCCAAGAATGCCGATCTCCAGATGCCGCCGGCCTCGCTGGCGAAGATGATGACGGTCCACGTCGCCTTCGATCTCATCAAGCGCGGCGAACTGAGCCCCGACAAGATGTGCACCGTGCGGCCGGAGACCTGGCAGCAATGGCACGGTCCCGCCGCCGGATCGACCATGTTCCTGTCCCCCGGCGAGCAGGTGAGCGTACGCAATCTGCTGCACGGCATCGTCACCCTGTCCGGCAACGACGCCACCGTGGTGCTCTCCGAATGTATTTCCGGGACCGAAAGCGCCTTCGTCGCGCTGATGAACCGGCAGGGGCGGCAGATGGGGCTCACCGGCTCGCACTGGGGCAATCCGATCGGCTGGCCCGACAATGATGTGACCCACGTCACCGCGCGCGATCTCGCGACGCTCGCGGCGGCGACGATCCGCGATTATCCCCGGCTCTACCGCGAATATTATGCGGTCGAAAACTTCACCTGGGGCCGCACGATGGGCGGCGGCCAGCCGATCACCCAGGAGAATCGCAACCCGCTGCTCGGCCGCGTCGCCGGCGCGGACGGGCTCAAGACCGGCCATACCGAGGAAGCGGGCTACGGCTTCACCGGATCGGCCGAGCAGAATGGGCGGCGCATCGTGATGGTGATCGCCGGCCTCACCAGCTTCAACCAGCGGATCTCCGAATCGGTGCGCTTCATGGACTGGGGCTTCCGCGCCTGGCAGTCGCGACCGCTGCTTCGGCAGGGCCAGCATATCGGCAATGCCGCGGTGCAGGGCGGCAGCGCCGGCGAAGTCGGGCTGGTCGCGCCGCGCGCGATCGCGGTCACCTATCCGTCCGGCCTCGGCCAGAACCTGCGCGCGAGGATCGTCTATCAGGGCCCGGTCCATGCGCCGATCGCACAGGGGCAGCATATCGCCGACCTCGTCGTCACCACCGCCGACATGCCGCCGCAGACGATGCCGCTGGTCGCCGAGCAGGCGGTCGGCGAGGCGGGCTTCTTCGGGCGCATCTGGGCGGGCCTCAAGGGTCTCTTCGGCCTGGCGTGACGCGACCGCGCTTCATCACGCTCGAAGGCGGGGAGGGGGTCGGCAAGTCCACCCAGCTCAAGGCGCTGGCGGCGACGCTGCGCGGTCGCGGGCTCGACGTGGTCGAAACCCGCGAGCCGGGCGGCAGCCCCGGCGCCGAGACGATCCGCCAGCTCCTGCTCCAGGGCGACGCCGATCGCTGGACGGCGGAAACCGAGGCTTTGCTCTTCGCCGCCGCCCGCGCGGACCACGTCGCGCGCACCATCAAGCCCGCGCTGGTGGCCGGCAAATGGGTGATCTCCGACCGGTTCCTCGACAGCTCGGTCGCCTATCAGGGGATCGTCGGCCATGTCGGCGCCGATGCGGTGCGCCATCTCCATGCGATCGGCAGCCACGGCTTCCTGCCCGACCGCACCTTCCTCCTGCGCCTCGAAAATCGCGCCGCCGCCGAACGCGCCCGGACACGCGACACCGAAGGCGCCGACCGGATCGGCGGGCGCGCGCAGTCCTTTCACGACCGGATCGGCTTCGCCTTCAAGGTGATCGCCGACGAGGAGCCGGGGCGGATCCGCCCGATCGACGCCGCCGGCGCGCCCGAGGACGTCACCCGGCGCCTGCTGGCGGCGCTCGACGATCTGCTGTGACCCCGCTCTTCGGCCATGATTCGGCCGTTGCCGCATTTCGCGCGGCGCTCGATTCGGGGCGCCTGCACCATGCCTGGCTGATCGCCGGTCCGCCCGGGATCGGCAAGGCAACATTCGCCGACAAGGCGGCGCTGCGGGTGTTGGCCCAAGGCATGGGCCCGCTGGGCACGCCCGGCTTCGATGTCCCCGACGATCATCCCGCCGCGAAGCTGTTCGCATCGCGGACGCACCCCGATTTCAGGCTGCTGAAACGCGAAGTCTGGGCCGGGACCGCGCCCAACGAATATATCGTACCGGAGCATGAGCGGTCGGGAAGCGAGCCCGTGGCTCGAGGCATCAGAATCAAACAGGTGAGAATGCTCGCGCCGATGCTGGCGACGTCGTCATCGCTGGCCGGGCGGCGCGCCATCGTGGTCGATGCCGCCGATGACCTGGAGAAGCCCGCATCCAACGCGCTGCTGAAAATGCTCGAAGAACCACCGGCAAGCACGATCTTCCTGCTCGTCAGCCGTTCCCCCGATCGGCTGCTGCCGACAATCCGCTCGCGCTGCCGGATCCTGCGGCTGAACCCGCTCAAGAGTGACGCCATGGCGTCGGCGCTTCGCGCGGCGCTGCCCGATGCGGAGGAGGGCGAGATCATGGAACTGGTCCGGGCCGGTGAGGGCGCGCCGGGCCGCGCCATCGCCTGGCGCGGGCTCGACATGGCCGGGCTCGATCGGGAAATCGCCGCGCTGGTCGAGAAGGGCGATCCGACCAATGCCCGCCGCGCCGCGCTGGCGCAGAGCCTTGCGCTCAAATCGGCCCAGCCGCGCTACGAGGCCTTCCTTGCCCGCGCGCCGGCGAAGATCGCCGAGGCCGCCCGATCGCGGTCCGGTCCGGCGCTCGCCGAAGCCCTCGCCTTGTGGGAGCGCGCGACCGGCCTCGCGACCGCCGCCCATGGCCTCTCGCTCGACGCGCACAGCACGGCGTTCGAGCTTGCCGGCCTGCTTGCCGCATTGGCCGGGGAAGGGCGCCGCGCCGCCTGAGGGCTTTATCCCTCGCGCCATCCCCGCTAGGCGCGTCAAACGATGAGCGAACCCTTCTACATCACCACCGCGATCAGCTATCCCAACGGCCGGCCGCATATCGGCCATGCCTATGAGGCGGTCGCCGCCGATGCGATCGCGCGTTTCCGCCGGATGCAGGGGCGCGACGTCTTCTTCCTTACCGGTACCGACGAGCATGGCCTGAAAATGGCCCAGGCCGCGCGCGACCGCGGTATCGAACCGGCCGCGCTCGCCGATGAAATGTCATCTTATTTCCGTGAGATGGACGAGAAACTGAATATCTCGTTCGATCGCTTCATCCGCACCACCGAACCCGCCCACCACAAGGCGAGCCAGGCGCTGTGGCAGGCGATGGTGGATCGCGGCGACATCTATCTCGGCCGGTACGAGGGTTGGTATTCGGTTCGCGACGAGGCTTATTATGCCGAGGACGAGCTCGTCACCGCCGACAGCGGCGAGAAGCTCTCGCCGCAGGGCACCGAGGTCCAGTGGACGGTCGAGGAGAGCTGGTTCTTCCGCCTCTCGGCCTATCAGGACAAATTGCTCGCCCACTACGAAGCCAATCCCGACTTCATCCGCCCCGACAGCCGCCGCAACGAAGTGCTCCGCTTCGTCGAGGGCGGGCTCGCCGATCTCTCGATCTCGCGCACCAGCTTCGATTGGGGCGTGCAGGTCCCGCAGAGCCCGGACCACGTCATGTACGTCTGGGTCGATGCGCTCACCAATTATCTGACCGGGATCGGCTATCCCGACGGCGGCGGGAGCTTCGATCGCTACTGGCCGGCGGATGTCCACATCATCGGCAAGGACATCATCCGCTTCCACGCGGTCTATTGGCCGGCTTTCCTGATGTCGGCGGGCCTCGCGCTGCCGAAGCAGGTGTTCGGCCACGGCTTCCTGCTTCACCGCGGCGAGAAAATGTCGAAGTCGCTCGGCAACGTCGTCGATCCGAACGACCTGATCGCCGCGTTCGGGGTGGATCAACTGCGTTATTTCCTGCTGCGCGAGGTCACGTTCGGTCAGGACGGCAGCTATTCGGCCGAGGCGATCGTCGCCAAGGTCAACGCCGATCTCTCCAACAGCTTTGGCAATCTGGCGCAGCGCACGCTCACCCAGATCGTCCGTAATCTCGGCGGCGGCCTGCCGGAGATTCACGGACACGACGGCGCCGACGACGTCTTGTTCGACATCGTGGGCGAAGCCGTCGGCACGGCGATGCCGCGCGCTTATGCCGATCTCGCGCTCAGCCAGGCGGCCGAGGCATGGATGAAGGCGGTGTTCGCCTGCAACGCCTATATCGACGAGCAGGCGCCCTGGGCGCTGAAGAAGACCGATCCCGCGCGGATGGAGACGGTGCTGGCCACACTCTACATCTGCATCGCGATGCTCGCGGTGGCGATCCGCCCGGTGATCCCGGCAAGCGCGGACAAATTGCTCGATGCGATGGGCATCGCGCCGGACATCCGGACGTTCGACGGCATCCAGAGCCACTGGTACTCGCCGCTCGCGGAAAGCCCGTTCAGGCTCGATCCGCCGACGCCGCTGTTCCCGCGGCTCGAAATGCCGGAGAAGGAGGCATGAGGCTCGTCGATAGCCATTGCCACCTCAACTATAAGGGCCTGGTCGAGGACCAGCAGGGCGCGCTCGAACGCGCGCGGGCGGCGGGCGTTTCGATGATGCTCAACATTTCGACCCGCGCCAGCGAATGGGACGAGGTGATCGGCCTCGCCGAGCGCGAAAGTGACGTCATGGCGTCGGTCGGCATCCATCCGCACGAGGCGGACCTCCACCCCGATGTCGCCACCGAAACCCTCGTCGCGCGCGCGGCACACCCGCGCGTGATCGGCATCGGCGAGACCGGGCTCGATTATTATTACGACCGCTCCGACCGCGACCGGCAGCGCCAAAGCTTCCGCGCGCACATCGCCGCGTCGCGCGAGACCCGGCTCCCGCTCATCGTCCACACCCGCGATGCGGAGGAGGACACCTACGCAATCCTCGCCGAGGAGATGGGGAAGGGGGCCTATCCGGCGCTGATCCACTGCTTCACCGCCAGCCAGGACTTCGCCGACAAGGTGCTGGCGCTCGGTCTTTACGTCTCGATCTCCGGCATCGTGACGTTCAAGAACGCAAGCGAGCTCCAGGCAGCGGCGCGGACGATCCCGGCGGACCGACTGCTGGTCGAGACCGATTCTCCTTTCCTCGCCCCGGTGCCGCATCGCGGACGACCGTGCGAGCCGGCCTTCGTCGCCGACACCGCGCGCTTCCTCGCCGACCTTCGCGGCGAACCCTTTGAGACGCTGGCGGCCAACACCACCGCCAATTTCCAGAGGCTCTTCGCCAAGGCCGCGCCATGAGGGTCCGCATCCTCGGCTGCGGCACGTCGTCGGGCGTGCCGAGGGTAGGGGACGACTGGGGCCAGTGCGATCGCGACGAGCCCAAGAACCGCCGCCGCCGCGTCTCGATCCTCGTCGAACATGGCGATGCGCGGATCCTGGTCGATACCAGCCCGGATCTGCGCGAGCAGCTGCTCGACGCGCGCGTATCGGACATCGAGGCGGTGATCTGGACCCACGATCACGCCGATCACAGCCATGGCATCGACGACCTCAGACAGCTCTATCACGCGCGGCGACGGCCGGTGTCCGGCTATGCGCGGCCCGAGGCACTTGCTTCGCTGCAACGACGCTTCGGCTATGCCTTCGAGGGGAAGGGGGGCTATCCCGCGGTCGTCACGCCTCACGCCCTGCCCGACCACATCAATCTTGGCGGCATTTCGGTGCGCGCGGTCGATCAGCCGCATGGCGAGATCACCAGCGCCGGCCTGCGCTTCGACGCCGGCGGGTTTTCAATCGGATATTCTACCGATTTCAATTCGGTAACACGAGATATGGAGATATTGTTCGAGGGCATCGATTTGTGGATCGTGGATGCGCTCCGCCGCAAGCCGCACCCGACCCATTCTCACCTCGCGGAGACGCTGGAAGCGGTCCGTTCGCTCGGCGTGCGCCGCGGGGTGCTGACCCACATGGACGCCTCCATGGACTATAGAAGCCTGCTCCACGAACTGCCGCAAGGCGTCGAGCCGGGCTATGACGGACTCGAAATCGAATTCTGATCTGCGAGTCGGCACTGCGGGGACAAGGCGATGGGGCAAGGCGATCGGACGCTGCAACTGATCTACCTGATCGGCGTGCTGGTTTTGGTGGGAAGCGCCTTCGCGGTGCGCCGCATGCCGATGCGCCAGACTTTCAGGATGGCACTGGCCTGGGCGCTGATCTTCGCCGCCGGTTTCGCTTTGTTCGCGCTGCGCGACGATTTCCGCGCGCTCGGCGGCCGCATCCTCGGCGATGCGCGCGGCACGCCGATCGAGGGCGCGGGCGGCACCGTCCGCATTCCGCGCGCCTCCGACGGCCATTATTGGGTTACCGCGCAGATCAACGATCGACCCGCGCGCTTCCTCGTCGATTCCGGCGCAACCGTGACGACGATCGGCAGCGATACGGCCGGCATGGCCGGCATCGCGCCATCGAGCTCGTTCACGGTGATGGTCAATACCGCCAACGGCACGGTCGCTGAACAGCGCGGCGAAGCCAGGTCGCTGCGGGTCGGGTCGATCGAGCGTCGCGATCTGCCGATCCATATTTCCGGCAATGATGGCATCAACGTGATCGGCATGAACTTTCTCGCGACCTTGTCCGGCTGGGGCGTCGAGGACGGCGCGCTGGTGCTGCGGCCGTGAGGGGAAGCACTCTTTCGCGCCTCTCTTTCCCAATCTATATTTTACATAATGTATATTATCGGACTTTTAGATGTCGCTGACCGACCCGGCCTTTCCGTCTCCCCTCGACCGTCTCATCGCCATCATGGCCCGGCTGCGCGATCCGGAGCGCGGCTGCGAATGGGACACAGTCCAGACCTTCGCGACGATCGCGCCCTATACGATCGAGGAAGCCTATGAGGTCGACGACGCGATCCGTCGCGGCAACATGGCCGAGCTCAAGGACGAGCTCGGCGATCTCTTGCTCCAGGTCGTGTTCCACAGCCGCATGGCCGAGGAAGCCGGCCTGTTCGACATCGGCGATGTTGCCACCGCGATCTGCGACAAGATGGAACGCCGCCATCCACACATTTTCGGCGACCTCGAAGCCGGCGGCCACCATCTGTGGGAACAGACCAAGGAGGCCGAGCGCGCGGCCAAAGGCGCCAGCAGCGCGCTCGATGGCGTCGCCCTCGCCCTCCCCGCCTTGCTTCGCGCCGAGAAGATCCAGAAACGCGCCGCCCGAATCGGTTTCGACTGGCCCGACGCCTCGGGCGCGCGCGCAAAGATCGACGAGGAGCTGGCCGAGATCGAAGCCGCCGAGACCACCGACGAGCGCGCCGCCGAAATGGGCGACCTCCTCTTCAGCGTCGTCAACTATGCCCGCCACCTCGGCATCGACCCGGAAACCGCCCTGCGCGCCGCCACGGCGAAGTTCGACAGACGTTTCCGCAAAATGGAAAGCATAACAGATAAGTCGTTGAATGACTTAGATTTAGATAATCTGGAATCACTCTGGCAGCAGGCAAAAAAGGCGGTGTAGCGGCCCCAACCCCGTAGCGGCCCCCAACCCCACCGTCATTCCAGCGCAAGCTGGAATCCCGTTTCCCCTTTCTTCCTTCGCGCCTTCTCTGAACCAATTCTTTTTCTCACGCGAAGGCGCGAAGCCGCGAAGAAGGAAAGGGAGAACCCAGCTTTCGCCGGGATGACGGATTCGGATTTAGCGCCGCGCCTTGCGCCACGCCTGGAATCGCGCCCAATCGGTATCGGACAGCCGCACGACGAAGCGCGTCTCGAGCCCCTCGTGATCATAGCTCAGCACCTCGCCATTGGCGTGGAGCCAGGCGATCAGCTCGCCATCCTCGGCCGGAAGCGTGACGACGCGCACCTTGCTGCCCTTTCGGAGCGTTTCGGAAGCCGCGCCGAGCAATAGTCCGACGCCCTCCCCGGTCAATGCCGAGATGACCGCCACATCGTCGCGCCGCGCCGCTTCGGCGCGCGTCCGCTCCGCCTCCTCCGCGCCGAGCAGATCGACTTTGTTCCACGCCTCGATCCGGGGCGCGCGCCCTTCCCCGCCAGCGCCGATCTCGCCCAGCACCTGCTCGACATCGGCGCGCTGGGCGTCACTGTCGGGGTGGGAGATGTCGCGGACATGGACGATGAGATCGGCCGAGACCACCTCCTCCAGCGTCGCGCGGAATGCTGCGACGAGCTGGGTCGGCAGGTCCGAGACGAACCCGACCGTGTCGGAGAGGATCGCCTTGTCGATCCCCGGCAGCGCGATCTCGCGCATTGTCGGATCGAGCGTCGCGAACAGCAGATCCTCGGCGCGCACCTCGGCCCGGGTCAGGCGGTTGAACAAGGTGGACTTGCCGGCATTGGTATAGCCGACCAAAGCGATCACCGGCCAGGGCACCTTCTGCCGCCGCGCGCGATGGAGCGTGCGGGTGCGCGCGACCTGATCGAGCTCGCGGCGCAGCTTCGCCATCCGGTCACGGATCATCCGCCGATCGGCCTCGATCTGGGTCTCGCCGGGGCCGCCGAGGAAGCCGAAGCCGCCGCGCTGGCGCTCGAGATGGGTCCACGACCGCACCAGCCGCCCCGCCTGATAATCGAGATGGGCGAGCTCGACCTGGAGCCGGCCCTCCGCCGTCGCCGCCCGCTCGCCGAATATCTCCAGGATCAGCCCGGTGCGATCGATCACCTTCGCCTTGGTGCGATCCTCCAGATTCTTCTGCTGGATCGGGCTCACCGCGGCATCGACGATCAAGAGCTCGGCTTCGCTTTGCCGGACCGCATCGGCGATCTGCTCGACCTGGCCCGATCCGAACAGGGTCGCGGGCTGCGGCCGGCGGACGCGGAAGGACAGTTTCTGCTCGACCGCGATGCCGATCGCGCCGGCCAGCCCCACCACCTCGGCCAGCCGCGCGTCGGTGCCGCGGCGCCCGCTTTGCCCCAGTTCGGGCAAGGCGATCACCGCGCGCGCGCCGCGCCGGAACTCGTCGTCCGAATCGCCGAACTTGCTGGTCAGGCCTCCGGCTCCTCGCCCTGCTGGACCTCGGCGAGATTGACCGGGTTTTCGGGCTGAACGGTCGAGATGGCATGCTTGTAGACGAGCTGGCTGAGCCCGTCGCGCTCGAGCAGCATGCAGAACAGGTCGAAGGCGGCGATCTCGCCCTGGAGCATGACGCCGTTGACGAGGAACATCGTCACCGGCTCGTCCGACCGCTGCACCGCGGTGAGGAAGACCTCTTGCAGCAGAACCGGCTTCCTCTTCTCCGCCTGCTTGGCAAATTCTGCCCGCAAGTCACTGAGATCGATTGGGTGTCCGGGCATGATCGTCGAAATGGCATGCTTGTAGATGAGCTGTGCCTGGCCATCGCGGCGCAGCAGCACCGAAAAATTGTCGAACCAGGTAATGATCCCCTGGAGCTTGACGCCCTTGACGAGGAACATGGTGACCGGCGTCTTGGTGCGGCGCAGGCTGTTCAGGAACATGTCCTGGAGGTTGTTGACCTTGTCGGCCATTCTTTTGTCTCCCGGATCCGCCCCCGGACCCTTGCTCTTGTCGTTTCGCGGCGCGCTGCCCGCCCCCTAGTCGCCCTCGCCCCGATTGTCGCCGAGGCCGAGCGCCTTCAGCTTCCGGTGTAGCGCCGACCGCTCCATACCGATGAAATTGGCGGTGCGCGAGATGTTGCCGGAAAAGCGGCGGATCTGGACCTTGAGATATTCGCGCTCGAACGTCTCGCGCGCTTCCCGCAATGGCGTGCCCATGATCGCCCGCACCGCCTCATTCGGCGTGAGCTGGGCCTGATCGTTGAGCAATTCGGGCGGCAGCATGTCGATGTCGATCCGCCCGATCCGCTCGCCGGGGGCGAGAATCACGGTGCGCTCGATCACGTTCCTGAGCTGGCGGACGTTGCCGGGCCAGTCATAGGCCTGCAGCGCGGCCATCGCCTCGGTCGAGATGTCCGGCGTCTGGACCCGCTGCTCGGCGGCGTAGCGGGCCGCGAAATGGGCGACCAGCTCGGGAATGTCCTCGCGCCGCTCGGCCAGCGCCGGCAGGTGCACGGGGACGACGTTGAGCCGGTAATAGAGATCCTCGCGGAAACGTCCCGCGGCGATCTCGTCGGGAAGGTTGCGCGCCGTCGAGGAGACGACGCGCATGTCGATCCGGACGGTGCGCTGGCCGCCGACGCGGGTGAAGCTCTGGTCGGTCAGCACGCGCAGGATCTTGCCCTGGGTCGAAAGCGGCATGTCGGCCACCTCGTCGATGAACAAGGTGCCGCCATGCGCCTGTTCGAGCAGGCCGGGCCGCGCGAGCTCGCCTCCCTCCTCGGCGCCGAACAGCACTTCCTCGACCCGTTCCGGCGTCATCCGGGCGGCGGCGACGACGATGAACGGGCCGCCGGCGCGCGGGCTCCAGTTGTGGAGCAGGCGCGCCGCCACCTCCTTGCCGACCCCGGCGGGCCCGGAGATGAGCACCCGGCTGCCGGTCGCGGCGACCCGCTTCAGCGTCGCGCGGACGTTGTTGATCGCCGCGCTCGCACCGGTGAGCTCCATGTCGTTGCCGACCTGGCGGCGCAGCGCCTCGTTCTCGCGCTTCAGCCGCTCGGTCTCGGTCGCGCGGGCGACGAGATGGAGGAGATGCCCGGCCTCGAACGGCTTTTCGATGAAATCGACCGCGCCCTGGCGGATCGCCGCGACCGCGGTGTCCAGATTGCCGTGACCGGAGATGACGAGCACCGGCAGCGTCGGATCACGCCGCTTGATCTCCTCGAGCAGTTGCAGCCCGTCGAGCTTCGATCCCTGGAGCCAGACGTCGAGCAACGCCAGCGACGGACGGCGATCGGCAAGCGCCTGGAGCGCCTCGACCGAATCCGCGGCGGCGCGGGTCGTGTAGCCCTCGTCCTCCAGCACCCCGGCCACGAGATCGCGGATGTCCTGTTCATCGTCGACGATAAGAATGTCCAAAGCCATATGTTCTCAACTATTTCGCAGGTTGTTCTTCAGATTGCCGCACGGTGCCGCCGCCGCCCAGCCGCGCGAGCAGCTCGGTATCGAACTGGAAGCGCACCAGCGATCCGCCACCCGGCGCGTCCTCGAAGCTCACTTGCCCGAAATGCTCCTCGACGATCTTCTTGACGATGGCGAGGCCAAGGCCGGTGCCCTTGGTCCGGGTCGTCATATAGGGCTCGGTGATCCGGCCCCGCTCGGCGGGGAGCCCGATGCCGGTATCGGCGATGTCGATCGCGATCCGGCCGTCTTCGGCGCGCACGATCATCGCGATCCGGTCCCGCGGCTCCTCCCCCGACGGGAGGAGTTCGGGCTCGTCCTCGCGTTTCTGCTGGATCGCCTCGACCCCGTTCTTGACGACGTTGATCAACGCCTGGCCGAGCAGGCGCCGGTCGCAGACCAGCATCGGCGAAGGATCGGGCGCATCGAGCGTGAAGGCGATGTCCGGGTGGGCGATCTCATGCAGGAACAGCGCCTGGCGCGCGATCTCGTTGATCGGCTCCTCGCGGAACACCGGCTTGGGCATGCGCGCGAAGGAGGAGAATTCATCGACCATGCGCCGCAGGTCGCCGACCTGGCGGACGATCGTGCCGGTCAGCCGCTCGAACGTCGCCGGGTCCGATCCGACCTCGCCGGCATAGCGGCGCTGGAGGCGCTCGGCGGCGAGCTGGATCGGGGTCAGCGGGTTCTTGATCTCGTGCGCGATGCGTCGGGCGACATCGGACCAGGCGGCGCGGCGCTGGTCGAGCAGCTGCTCGGTGATGTCGTCGAAGGTGAGGACGTGGCCGCTCTCGACCCGCGCGATCTTGACCGCCAGCGTGCGCGGCTCGCCGTGCGAGGCGAGCTGGATGATGTCCTCGCCGGCGCCGGCGGCGAGCTGGGCATCGAGCTCGGGCGCGAGCTCGGCGAGCTTGCGCCCGACCGGGCTCTCGCCGCCGGTCTGGAGCAGGGTCTCGGCCGACCGATTGATGAGACGCACGACGTGACGGTCGTCGACCGAGATCACGCCCGCGGTCACGCCGGAGAGCACCGCCTCGATGAAGGCGCGCCGGCTGTCGAGCTGGCTATTGGCCGAAACCAGCGCGCCGGTCTGTTCCTCGAGCCGCCCGGTCATCCGATTGAAGGCGTTGCCCAGGGTCGAAACCTCGTCCCGCGCCGGAATGTTCGGCACGCGCACCGAAAGATCGCCCGCCGTCACCCGCCGCGCCGCGTCGAGGAGCTGACCGATCGGGCGAACGAGCCGGTCGGCCAGATTGAGCGCGATCCAGATCGACAGGGCGACGATGAGCAGCGACACCAGGATCAGGATCGTATTGAATCGCACCTGCAGGTTGCGCGCATCCTCGAGCGCGCGCTGATAGGCGCTGGTGGCATTCTGCGCCTGGCGCATCTGCGCGATCGCCCCGGGATTCACATAGCGCGCGCCGTAGAAGAAGACCGGCGCTTCGGGATCGAGGCGAACGACGGCCTCGACGCGATCCGGCGTCGAGCGGAAGAGAACGTCGCCGGCTTTCATCGCGCGCAATCGCGCTGGCGGAAAACCCCTGCCGATCGGCCTGTGATCGAAATTGACCTCGCGGCCGTCGCTGAGCACCTGTCCCCGCCCGTCGATCGTCAGAATCGCGGTTTCCTGCAATTGTCGCAGGGCCGTCTGATAGAGAAACCGGTTCTGGAACGTCTCGCTTTCGATGCCGTAGCGGTTGATGTCCCGCACCACGTCTCCGCCCATCACCCTTACGTCGAGCATGAGCCGGTCGCGATGCTCCCGTTCATAAACCTGGGCGACATTTTCGGCGCTGGCGAGCACGGTGCGCGCCTGATCTGAGAACCAGAATTGCATGCCGCTCTGGAACAGGAGCGAGGCGAAGATCACGACCAGGATCGTCGGCACGCTCGCGATGACCGAGAAAAACGCCACCAGCCGGACGTGAAGGCGCCCTCTCCCCCCGACATTGGAGCGCGCGGCCCGGCGGATTGCGAGCCGGCGCGCCACCATGACCATGAGCGCCATCGCCGGCAGCAGGATCCCGACAAGCAGCCCGGCGGTGGTCGCCGGGGTGAGCGGCGCGTTCGGCCGCCCGGTGCGGGTGACGATGAAATAACTGGCGGCGAGGATCAGCAGCAGCCCGGCAAAGACGACGAGCTCGACCAGCGCGAACCAGCGTCCCCGCCGGATCAGGACCGAAAGCCGCCGCCGCCAGCGCGGCCGGAAGGGAGACTCGACAGGGATCGCGGCTTCGGCGTTCACCCTATGGCTCTAGCACAACGCTGTGGCGCAAAGAACACAGTCTTTGCACTCGACCTGTCGCAAATCGGCAATGGTCCGCCGCTCAGGCGGCGGCGCGGGTCAGCCAGGGCGCGTAGAAATCGCGCAGCATTGCCTTGGCCCGCGCCGGATCGGCTTCCTGGTTGAAGGCGTTGCGGAATTCGGCCGAGCCGTGCAGCCCCTTCGTGTACCAGCCGATATGCTTGCGCGCGCAATTCACGCCGATCACCGGCCCGTACAGCTCCAGCATCGCTTCATATTGCGCGAGGATCACGTCGAGCTGCTCGTCGAGGCTCGGATCGGGGAGCCGCCGGCCGGTCTCCAGCCAGTGCATCGCCTGCCGGAGCAGCCACGGCCGCCCATAGGCGCCGCGCCCGATCATCACGCCGTCGGCGCCGGACTGGTCGAGCGCCGTCTGAACATCCTCCAGCGTGTTGATGTCGCCATTGGCGATGACCGGCACCTTCACCGCGTCCTTGACCCGGCGGATGAAGGCCCAGTCGGCAATCCCCTTGTAGAGCTGGCAGCGGGTGCGGCCGTGGATGGTGATCATCCGCACGCCGAGATCCTCGGCGATGCGGGCGAGGTCGGGCGCGTTGAGGCTGTTATGGTCCCAGCCCATGCGGGTCTTGAGCGTGACCGGAATGCCGACGGCTTTCACCGTCGCTTCAATGATATCGCCGGCAAGCTTGAGATCGCGCATCAGCGCCGAGCCGGCATCGCCATTGACCACCTTGCGAACCGGGCAGCCCATGTTGATGTCGATGATCGCGGCGCCGCGATCCTCGTTCAATTTCGCCGCCTCGGCCATCTCCTTCGGCGTGCAGCCCGCGAGCTGCATCGAAACCGGCTCCTCGATCGGATCCCAGCTCACCTTCTGGAGCGACTGGCGCGTCTCGCGGATCGCGGCCTGGCTGGCGACCATTTCGGTGACGGTGAGCCCGGCGCCGTAACGCTTGACGATCCGCCGGAACGGCATGTCGGTGACGCCCGTCATCGGCGCCAGGATCACCGGCGTCTCGATCCTCACCGGACCGATCTGGATGGGCTTCAGGCGGGACATAGGACGCGCGAAATAGGGGCAAAGGCGCTGGCGGGCAAGTTTGCGCTGGTCTAGAGGCGCGCGAATGAGTCGGGGCACCACTGTCGCTTTGGTCGTCGCGGCCGGCAGCGGAAGCCGCGCCGGCGGCGAAACCGCCAAGCAATATCGTAGGATCGACGGCGAGGCCGTGCTGCGCCATGCGGTGATCCCCTTCATCGACCACGGACGAATCGATGCCGTCCGCGTGGTCATCGGCGACGGGCAGGAGCAGTTGGCGGCCACCGCCCTCGCAGGGCTCGATGTCGGTTCCTTCATCATTGGTGGTTCCGAGCGGGCCCATTCCGTCATCGCCGGCTTGCAGGCGCTGCCGCCGGACACCGCGCGCGTGCTGATCCACGATGCCGCCAGACCCTTCTGCCCGCCTTATGTCATCGACCGGCTGCTTGATGCGCTCGATACGCATGAGGGCGCAATTCCGGCGCTCCGGGCGACGGACACGCTGACGAAGATCACGAAGGCGAATACTGTCGGCGACGCGATCGATCGCACCGACGTTGTCCGGATTCAAACGCCGCAGGCCTTCGCGTTGGAAACGCTCACCCATGCTTATCAGGACTGGCGCGCGACGCCGCCGACCGACGAGGCCGCCTATCTGAGAGCAAAGCGCATTCCCATCGCGATCGTCGAAGGCGATCCGGCGCTCGAAAAGCTGACCTACGACGCGGATTTCGCCCGCGCCGAGGATCTCCTCGCCGCGCGCCTCGCCCCCCGCATCGGCATGGGCTTCGATGTCCACGCCTTCGGCCCCGGCAATTCGGTCTGGCTCGGCGGCGTCGAGATCCCGCACGATCGCGGCCTCGTCGGACACAGCGACGCCGATGTCGCGCTCCACGCCCTCACCGACGCGATCCTCGGCGCGCTCGCCGCCGGCGATATCGGCGATCATTTCCCGCCGAGCGACCCGAAATGGCGCGGCGCCCCTTCCGCGCTGTTCCTCGAACATGCGCGAAGCCTGGTCGAACGCGCCGGCGGCCGGATCGCCCATGTCGATGTCACGATCATCTGCGAATCGCCCCGAATCGGGCCGCATCGCCTTGCCATGCGCGAGAAAATCGCTTCGCTGTTGCAGCTCCCTCTGACCGGAGTAAGCGTGAAGGCGACGACCACGGAGCGGCTCGGCTTCACGGGCCGCGGCGAGGGCATCGCCGCCCAGGCGGTGGCAACCCTGCGCCTCCCGGAGATTTTATGACCGATCCCCAATTCACCCTTCCGCACGAGCTGGTGACGCTCGCCCGCCGCGTGCTCGACGAGAACCGTGCCGCCGGCCTCAGGATCGCGGTCGCCGAGAGCTGCACCGGCGGCCTCGTTTCGGCGGCGTTGACCGAGATTCCGGGAAGCTCCGACGTGTTCGAGGCGGGCTTCGTCACTTATTCCAACGAGGCCAAGCACCAGGTGCTCGGCGTCGGCGAGGAGGTGATCGAAACCTTCGGCAGCGTCTCCGTGGCCTGCGCCTGGGCGATGGCGAACGGCGCGATCGAGAAGACCAATGCCGATGTCGCGGTCGCGATCACCGGCATTGCCGGCCCCGGCGGCGGATCGGAGCACAAGCCGGTCGGTACCGTCGTCTTCTCGCGCGCGGTGCGCGGCGAGGAGTTCGACGAGGGCATGGCCGACATGAAGGAATTCGGCGATCTCGGCCGCGCCGGCGTCCGGCTTCAGGCGGCGCTGGTCGCGCTAGAGCTGCTGCTGCCGGGCGCGTCGCCCGCGCCATAGAGCGCCGCCGCCCGCGCCTCGAACGCGCCGATCATCTTCCGCAGCGCGGCGTCGAACATCTGCCCGGCCAGCACCTCGAACAGGCGGTTCCTGAACGCGAAATCGACGCTGAAATCGACGATCGTCCCGCCTTCCCCGTCCGGCCGGAACCGCCAGTCGTTGCGAAGATATTTGAGCGGCCCCTCGACATAGTCGATCCTGATCTCCTGCGGGCGGCTCTTGTGGACGCGCGAGGTGAAGGTCTCCTTCAGCGCCTTGAAGCCGACGATGAGGTCGGCGAGCATCTCGGTCTCGCTGTCCGAACGCACCCGCGTCGCCGCGACCCAGGGCAGGAACTCCTGATAACGTCCCACGTCCGCAACCAGATCGAAAAGCTGCTCGGGGCTCCAGGGCAGATGCCGCGATTCGCTGTGACGGGGCATCAGGCCCGGGCCGCGGCCAGCTTTGCTTCGCGGGCGGCGCGCATCTTCTCGAAATCGTCGCCGGCATGGTAGCTGGAGCGGGTGAGCGGGCTCGCCGCGACGAGCAGGAAGCCCTTGGCCCGGGCGATCGCGGCATAGGCGTTGAACGCCTGCGGGGTGACGAATTCCTCGACGCTCGCGTGGCGCGGCGTCGGCTGGAGATACTGGCCCATGGTGAGGAAATCGACATCGGCCGAGCGCATGTCGTCCATCACCTGATGGACCTCCAGCCTTTGCTCGCCCAGGCCCACCATGACGCCCGATTTGGTGAAGATCGACGGATCGTGCCGCTTCACGCTCTCCAGCAGCCTGAGCGACGCATAATAACGCGCGCCGGGGCGGATCGTGGGATAGAGCCGCGGCACCGTCTCCAGATTGTGATTATAGACGTCGGGCCGCGCCGCGACGATCTTCTCGACCGCGGCTTCGGATTTGTTGCGGAAATCGGGCGTCAATATCTCGATCGTGGTCTTCGGCGTCTCGCGCCGCAGCGCCTCGATCACCTTGACGAACTGGCTGGCACCGCCGTCCGGCAGGTCGTCGCGATCCACCGAGGTGACGACGATATGCTCCAGCCCCAGCTCCGCCGCCGCCGTCGCGACATGCTCGGGCTCCAAGGGATCGACCGCGCGCGGCATGCCGGTCTTGACGTTGCAGAAGGCGCAGGCCCGCGTGCAGGTGTCGCCCAGGATCATCACCGTCGCGTGCTTCTTGGTCCAGCACTCGCCGATATTCGGACAGGCCGCCTCCTCGCACACGGTGGCGAGATTGAGCCGGCGCATCAGCGCCTTGGTCTCCATATAGCCCTGGCTGATCGGTGCCTTGACGCGGATCCAGTCGGGCTTGCGCTTGTGCGGCGTGAGGGCGGGGTCGGCTTCGCTCATCGCGGCGAGATAGCGAGTGGCGCGCCGACTTGCCACCCCTCCCCCACCCTCCTAACGCCGCACGCATGAAAGATTTCGACGCGCTCCTCGCCGGCTATCGCCGCTTCCGTGAGCAGAGCTGGCCCACCCAGCGCGAGCGATGGACCGAGCTTTCCGAGGGCCAGAGCCCGCGCATCATGGTGATCGCCTGCTCCGACAGCCGGGTCGATCCGGCGCAGATTTTCGACGCGCGGCCCGGCGAGCTCTTCGTCGTCCGCAACATCGCCAATCTCGTCCCGCCGTTCGAGCCGGACAATCATTATCACGGCGTCTCGGCGGCGCTGGAATTCGGCGTCACCCAGCTCGAGGTCGATGAGCTGGTGGTGATGGGCCACGGTTTCTGCGGCGGCTGCGCGGCGGCGCTGACCGGCCAGTTCGACGATGCCGCGCCGGGCGCCGGCCATTTCATCGCCCACTGGATCGACATGCTGCGCGGCGCCCGCGACCGCATCCGCGCCGAGCACCCCGCGCTCGACCGCCCCGCCTTCCAGGCGATGGAGCAGGAAGGCGTGCGCCTCTCGCTCCGCAACCTGCGCAGCTTCCCCTGGATCGCGCAGCGCGAGGCGGCCGGCACGCTGAGGCTCCACGGCTCGATCTTCGCGGTGTCGGACGGCGTGCTTCATGTGCTGGACGAGGCGAGCGACAGCTTCGCGCCGGCCTGAGCGGCACGAATGTTCCCAATGTTCGCGGTCACCATGAGGAAGATCGCGCCCTGCCGGTCCTTTCGGGCAAGAACGGTCGAAGCGAACGAATCAAAGAGCCGGCGAGACGGGACCGAAACCCCGAGTCGCGGCCAGCATGACAGATGAAATCCTATTTGTATCCAACAGGCGGAAGGCGACCTCCGCTCCGACAAAGATTGTGATCGACTGAACCAAATCCTCCCCTTCGAGGGGAGGTGGCAGCCCGAGGGGCTGACGGAGGGGTGTCAGCGTCAGAGATATATTCTCAAACGCTGACACCCCTCCACCACGCCGCTTCACGGCGCGGTCCCCCTCCCCTCGAAGGGGAGGATTCGACGGTGCGGGTCTCGATCCGCCGAGGTCAGTGCTGGCTCTACCGCTGCTTGTATCACCGCAGAGGATATGTGGCAGGCACCCTACCCCCCCTTCTCGCCATGAGGATCGTCACGCGCGGGCTCAGCATCTGGCCGCGCATCACGCCTTCGCCTTCGGTCGGCGAGGTCGGGGCCGCGAGGATGCGGTGGACGACGTCCATGCCGGCGACGACGTGGCCGAACACGGCATAGCCCAATCCGTCGCCGGCCGATCCGGGGCCGGCGTCGAGATAATGCTGGTCGCCGACCATGATCGTGAAATCGCCTTGCGCCGTCCCGACCGCGAGGCGCGGCGCGGAGATCGCGCCGTCGGTATGGGAGAGGCCGGTCTGGCTGGTCGGCTCGTGCGCGATCGGCGGATAGAGCTTGCGTGGATCGCGCACCCCGCCCTGGATCAGCCCGGCATCGGGCGCGGTGTGCATCGCGCGGTAGAATTCGGTGCCGTCGAGCCGATGCGCGTCGACATAGCGCAGGAAATTGCCGGCGGTGATCGGCGCTCGCTCCACCTCCAGCGCGATCGTGATGTCGCCCGCGCTGGTATGGAGCAGGACGTTCTGGGTGCGCGGCGGGGGCGCCGCGGGCGCCGCCTCCTGTGCCACGGCCGGCCCGGCGATCAGGAGCGCGAGCAGCGTCAGCAGCGATCGAACCATCCTCATGCCTTTGCCGCCTCCCGCCCCGCGACGCTCTTGCGCGCGCCATAAGCGAAATAGATGCCCAGCCCGACGATATGGGCGCAGACGAACCAGATCTGGGTGCGCTGCGGCAGGCTGTAGAGCAGGTAGCAGCACCCCAGGATCGCGACGATCCCGACCGGCCAGGCCGCCGGCGTGCGGAACTGGCGCGGCGCATCGGGCGCCCGCCGGCGCATGATCAGCATGCAGACCGTCACCGCGATGAAGGCGGTCAGCGTCCCGGCATTGGCGAGCGCGGCCAGCTCGGCGAGCGGGATGAACCCGGCCAGCACCGCGACCACGATCGCGGTGAAGATGGTGATCCTGACCGGCGATCCGCGCCCCGAAACGCGCGCCAGGCCCGGCGGGATCAGCCCGTCGCGCGCCATCACGAAGAAGATGCGGCTCTGCCCGTAGAAGAAGGCGAGGATCACCGTCGGCAATGCCACCACCGCCGAGACGGCGAGATATTTGGCGGCGAGCGGCTGGCCGATCTCGCGCAGGATCAAAGCCAGCGGCTCCGGGCTGTTCGCGAACCGGCCATAAGCCAGCGCGCCGATCGCGGCGGCCGCGACCGCCATGTAGATGATGACGCAGGCGATCATCGATCCGACGATGCCGATGGCGAGGTCGCGGCCCGGATTCTTGGTCTCCTCCGCCGCCGTCGCGATCGCGTCGAAGCCGTAAAAGGCGAAGAAGATGATCGCCGCCGCCGCCATGACGCCGACCTCCGCCGGCTGCCCGTCCGGTCCGATCCCGGCATGTTTGGGAAAGCCGAACGGCATGAACGGATCGAAATGGCCGGCGTCGAAATAAGGCAGCGTCACCGCGACGAACACGATCAGCGCGACGATCTTCACCAGCACCAGCGCCGCGTTCAGCGTCGCGCTCTCCTTGAGGCCGTAGATGAGGAGGCCCGCGACGACGACGATGATGAACACCGCCGGCACGTTGATGAGGCCGCCCAGCTCCGGACTCTGGGTCAGCATATGCGGAAAGCCGACCGCCTCCAGCAACGGCGTCGCATAGCCCGACCAGCCGACCGCCACCGCGCTCACCACCAGCGAATATTCGAGGACCAGGCTCCACCCCACGATCCACGCCACCAGCTCGCCGATCACCGCATAGGTATAGGTATAGGCGCTGCCCGAGGCCGGGATCATCGTCGCCATCTCGGCATAAGCGAGCGCGGCGGCGGCGCAGATCAATCCGGCGATCGCGAAGGACAGGATCACCGCCGGCCCCGCTTTGGCCGCGCCGACCCCGATCAGGGTGAGGATGCCGGTGCCGACGATCGCCCCGACGCCCAATGCGACGAGATGCGGCCAGGACAAGGAGCGCGTCAGCCGGTGCTCCGGCGCCATGTCCTCGGTTGCGACGATCGTCTTGCGCGCGTTCCAGCGTCCCATGAACCCTCCCCTGCTTTGGTCCGCATCTTGATCCGCCCCGCGCGCGGCGGCAAGCGTTGCCGTTCGGCAACGCCATCCGACCATTCGCGATGGCATTTGCAATCAATCGGCAATGATCCTGCAACCTTTTTCGCGCTTTGGCGTTGGTTAAGCTGTTGCTTCGGGGGCGTTTCCCATGTCCTACACTATTCTGGAATCCGGTCCGGTCCATATCGCGCCGCAATCCAATCCCTGCGATTTCTCCGCCGGCGATCCCATTGCCCTGCGTACGCAGGCGATGCGTTGCCGGCGCCTGGCCGATTCGATCGACGATCGCCGGACGCTCGAAATCCTGTCCGCCATGGCCGCCGACTACGAGACGCGGGCGCGGGAACTGGAGACTCGTGAAAGCTGAGCTTGGTGGCGGGAGCATCGCGCGCTAAGCCCCCGTCATGTCCGACGAACCCTACCGCACCCGCAACGTCGCGCTCCTCATCGACGCCGACAATGCCTCGCCCGACACGCTCGATCCGGTGCTGACCGTCCTTGCCGAATTGGGCACGGTCAACATCCGCCGCGCTTATGGCAACTGGCAGAAGCCGGCGCTCAAGGGCTGGGCGGCGATGACCCATCGCCACGCGATCGAGCCGCAGCAGCAGTTCGACGTCACCAAGGGCAAGAGCTCGACCGACATGCGGATGGTGATCGATGCGATGGACCTGCTCTATCGCGGCCATATCGACGGCTTCGGCATCATGTCGAGCGACAGCGATTTCATGCCGCTCGCGATGCGTATCCGGCAGGATGGCGTCCCGGTCTATGGCTTCGGCACCGCCAAGACGCCCGAAAGCTTCCGTCAGGCCTGCACCCGCTTCATCGATGTCGGCGCCCTCCCCCGCCCCGACGCGCCGGAGGCGTCCGAGCAGGCGGATTCGCGGGTCGATCCCAATGTCGTGACGATCCTCGGCGAGGCGTGGCGCAACGCGAAGCGCGACGAGCGCGGCTATGCCAGCCTGTCGGAGGTCGGCAAGCTCGCCGGCAACCGCTCCTCCTTCGATGCGCGCAGCTACGGCTATGCCCGGCTCGCCGACATGATCGAGGCGATCCCCAATTTCCAGCTCGAGCGGCGCGAGGGCGGCGCGGCCTTCGTCAAGCGGGTGCGCTGAAGGTGGTCGCGGTCGCGCCGTTGGCCGAAAGCGACCGCGCCGAATGGGATATGCTCGCGCGCGGCTACAAGGAATTCTACAAGGATCCGCAGCCCGACGCGGTTTATGACCGGACCTGGGCGCGGCTGATGGCCGGCGACGGCGTGTTCGGGCTCGGCGCGCGGCGCGACGGACGGCTGATCGGCCTCGCCCATTACATGTTCCACGCAAATAGCTGGCTCGCCGATGTCTGCTATCTGCAAGACCTGTTCACCGCCGAAGACGCGCGCGGCCGGGGCGTCGCGCGCGCCCTGATCGACGCGGTGGCCGATACGGCCCGGGCGCGCGGCTGCTCGAAATATTACTGGCTGACCAAAGAGGACAATGACGTCGCCCGCGCGCTCTACGACAAGGTCGCCCGCTTCAAGGGCTTCATCCGTTATGACTACGCGCTCTGAGCCCAAGCTCCTCCCCTTCGAGGGGAGGGGGACCGTTCGCCGCAGGCGAATGGTGGAGGGGTGTCAGAGTCAGAGATTCATTCTCCGAGTCTGACACCCCTCCGTCAGCCCTTTGGGCTGCCACCTCCCCTCGAAGGGGCGGATTTTATTGGAGTCGAGGACTCCATCCTAGCGGGTCGCCGCTTCGGCGCCGCCGCCCGCCGGCGCCGGGCTTTCCACCGACGCAGTCTGAACCTCCGCGCCGCCGCTGTGCACCGTGACTCCCGGCGCGCCGCGCTCGCCCCGGCCGCCGCGATGGACGTGCACGCCGCCGCTTGCCATTTCGACCGGCGCGCGCGCGGGAGAGGGAGCGTCCGACGCCCCCCGATGGATCGTCACCCCCATCACCAGCTCGCCGCCCTCTCCGGCCGAGGCCGAGGCCGCGCGTTGCTCGGGCACCCCGCTCTCCCCGCCGCGATAGGGCCGGCTGAAGGCGAGCGGATCGCCCCACTGGCCGGGCCAGCGATAGAAGACATGCGCGCCAACCGTCACCGCGCGCCGCATCGCCCCGGCCCACCACGGATGGACGTAGGTCGCGTGGAAATGAGTGGCGAGCCCGACCGGCGCGAAGACGTAGCCGGAAAGCGCCGCCGACGCGATCGCGCGCGCCTCAGCCCACGCGCCGGCCTCCCGCCCGCGCCGCATCGATCCGTCGCAGGTGAAGCTGAACTGGCAGCCGGTGGCGCGCTGCGATCCCTGGAAGACGACGCCGCAGATGCTGTGCGGAAAGGCGGGATGGCGGACGCGATTGAGCACCACCTGCGCCACCGCGCGCTGGCCGGCGAGCGGCTCGCCCCGCGCCTCGTAATAGACCGCGTCGGCCAGGCAATCGAGCGCATTGCCCCCCGCCACCGCCGCGAACGGCCGCGCCGCCGGCCCCGCCGCGGTCACCGCGTCGATCACCTGCGGCACCTCGGCCGTCGGGAGCTGGCGGAACGCCTCGGCGGAGAGTTGCTCCGGCGGCGGCGCCACCGTCCGCGCCGCCCCCTGTGGCACGCAGGAGGCGACCAGCACCAGCAACAACAACAAAGGCACCCGCCGCGCGAACATGCCCGGGGCTTTAGGGGGGAGGTCTTAGAGGGGAGTTAACCACCCCAGGCGTTGGCGCGTTGTGACACCTTATGGTAGGAAGCAAATCAATGAACGTGCAGGCGACAATCCGACGGCCCCGGCCGGTCAAGCTGACGGTGAAGGACTTCCTCTTGCTCCGGGAAACCGGTGTGTTCGCCGGCTTTTCGAAGTCCGAGCTGCTGGACGGCAAGCTCTCGGGCGTTCCCGTGCAGGGCGAGGATGAGCCGGAATCCGACGCCTCGATCCCGATCAAGCTCAGGATTCAGGACTATCTTCTGCTCGACGAGGCCGGCGCCTTCAAATCCCATGCGAAGACGGAGCTGATCGATGGCGTGGTCTACGAGGTGAGCCCGCAGTTCCGGCCGCACGGCTTCGCCAAGGACGAGCTCGCCTATCGCCTTCGCCGCGTCTTGGAGACGCTCGATACCGGGCTCCATGTCGCCACCGAGCAATCGGTCGAGATCGCACCGCACAGCGATCCTCAGCCCGACATCATCCTCACGACGGAGCCGCGCGGATCGGGAGCTATTCCCGTCGGATCAGTCGCGTTGGTCGTCGAGATTTCGGACAGCACCGCAAAGTACGATCTCGAAAGGAAGGCCTGTATCTATGCCGCCGCCCCAATTGCCGAATATTGGGTCGTGGACGTGAACGCCCGCCTGATTCACCAGATGTGGCAGCCTCAAGACGAGGTCTATACGGAGCGGAGAGAAATCGGGTTCGACGACCGGATCGTGGCGGCGACGATCGAAGGACTCGCGGTGGAGACAACGGATTTCTGAGCCGGCGCGGATCGGGCCTTCGACCCTGCCCGTCTTTCGATGTCTCGCGATCGCCGCGTCCGTCCTTCTCGTGATCGCGACGGCCGCCTACCTCTTCATGGCCGGCACGCTGGTCGTTCGTGATGCCGACAGTGCGATCGACAGTGTTTTCATCGCCAATGGCGGCTCGACGGTGGCCGTGTCGCGGTTTCCCGGAAGGATCTACGCGACAACCGCGCGGATCGAGGGTTACGCCCTCGTCAAATGCCGCAATGGCCGCCGGATCGAATTCGGCTACATCACCTCGGGCTTGCATGAATGGCGCACGATCCGCGCGCGTGATTGTGCGGCGGGTCGGGTTCAGGACTGAATCTCACCGCGTCAGCTTCCGGTACGTCATCCGGTGCGGCCGCTCCGCCTCCGGGCCTAAACGCCGCAGCTTGTCCTCCTCATAATCCTGGAAATTCCCCTCGAACCATTCGACATGGCTGTCGCCCTCGAACGCCAGGATATGGGTCGCCAGGCGGTCGAGGAAGAAGCGGTCGTGGCTGATGATGACCGCGCAGCCGGCGAAATTCTCCAGCGCCTCCTCCAGCGCGCGCAAGGTCTCGACATCGAGGTCGTTGGTCGGCTCGTCGAGGAGGAGGACGTTGCCGCCCTCCTTCAGCATCTTGGCGAGGTGGACGCGATTGCGCTCGCCGCCGGAGAGCTGGCCGACCTTCTTCTGCTGGTCCTGCCCCTTGAAGTTGAAGGCGCCGACATAAGCGCGCGTGCCAAGCTCATGCTTTCCGAAGCGAAACACGTCGCTGCCGCCCGAAATCTCCTCCCACACATTCTTGTCCGGGCTGAGATGATCGCGCGACTGATCGACATAGCCGAGATGGACGGTCGGCCCGATCTTGACCTCGCCCGCATCGGGCTGCTCGGCGCCGGTGATGAGCTTGAACAAGGTGGTCTTGCCCGCGCCGTTCGGCCCGATCACGCCGACGATGCCGCCCGGCGGCAGTGAGAAGCTGAGATCGTCGAACAGCAATTTGTCGCCATAGGCCTTGGACACACCGTTCACGTCGATGACGTTGCCGCCCAATCTCTCGGGCACCTGGATCAGGATCTGCGCCTTGCCCGGCGTGCGGTTCTCCTGCGCCTCGACCAGCTCGTCGAAGGCGCGGATGCGGGCCTTGGACTTGGCCTGGCGCGCTTTCGGTGAGCGGCGGATCCATTCGAGCTCGTCGTTGATCGCCTTCTGCTTGCCCGCCTCCTCGCGCTCCTCCTGCTCCAGCCTCTTCGCTTTCTTCTCCAAATAGCCGGAATAATTGGATTCATAGATATAGTAGCGGCCGCGATCGAGCTCGAGCACCCAGTTCACGACATTGTCGAGGAAATAGCGGTCATGGGTGACGAGGATGACGTTGCCCGGATAATCGACGAGATGCTTTTCAAGCCACTGGACGCTCTCGGCGTCGAGATGGTTGGTCGGCTCGTCGAGGAGGAGAATGTCGGGCTTCTCCAGCAAGAGCCGGGTCAGCGCCACCCGCCGCTTCTCGCCGCCCGACAGATTGTCGACGCGCGCGTCGCCCGGCGGGCAGCGCAAGGCGTCCATCGCGATCTCGAGCTGGTTGTCGAGCGTCCAGCCGTCGACCGCGTCGATCTTCTCCTGAAGATCGCCCATCTCGGTGCCGAGCGCGTCGAAATCGGCGCCCTCCTCGCCCATCTCGATGACGATCTGGTTGTAGCGGTCGACCAGGTCGGCGACCGGGCGGACGCCCTCGCGGACATTCTCCATCACAGTCTTGGTCGGATCGAGCTGCGGCTCCTGCTCCAGATAGCCGACGCGGATGCCGTCGCCCGGCCACGCCTCGCCGGTGAATTCGGTGTCGCGGCCGGCCATGATCTTCATCAACGTCGATTTGCCGCTGCCGTTCGGGCCGACGATGCCGATCTTGGCGTCGGGATAGAATTGCAGGTTGATATTGTTCAACACCGGCTTGGGCGCGCCGGGGAAGGTCTTGGTCATGCCTTTCATGACGTAGCTATACTGGGCGGCCATGGGTCGCTGCTCTCCGGGGAAATGCGTGAAAACGGGTTTGGAAGGCTACCTAGTAACCCTCCCCTCTCTTGTCACCCGTCATTCCAGCGAAAGCGGGGATCTCACAGCCTTCCTTTTCTTCTCCGCGCTCTCCGCGCCTCCGCGCGAACCAAAATATATGGCGCGCGGAGACGCGGAGGCGCGGAGAAGGGGCAATGAGATTCCAGCTTTCGCTGGAATGACGGAGTGGATAAGCCCGCTCCATGCGAAAAATCCTGCTGCTCGCCGCCGCCCTCCCCTCTCTCGCCGCCACCGTCGCATTCGCCCAACCGCCGCGGCCCGATCCGGCCGCGGTGCTGCGCGACGCCGCGCTCCATGGCGACGATCTTGCCTGGGACATCACCGAGGGTCTCACCACCGAGGTCGGCCAGCGCCTTGCCGGCACCGAGGCCGAGGCGCGCGCGCGCGACTGGGCGGTGCGGCGGCTGACCGCGCTCGGCTTCCAGAACGTCCATATCGAGCCGTTCGACATGCCGGTCTGGGTGCGCGGCGAGGAACATGCCGAGATCGTCTCGCCATTCCCGCAGAACCTGGTCGTCACCGCGCTCGGCAATAGCGGCGCGACCCCCGCCGCAGGCATCGAGGCCGATGTCGCCGGCTTTCAGAGCGTCGCCGAGCTCGAGGCGGCGCCCGACGCCGCTGTCCGTGGCAAGATCGTCTTCATCAACCACAATATGCAGCCGACGCAGGACGGATCGGGCTACGGCGTCTTCGGCGCGCCGCGCCGTCAGGGGCCGACGGTGGCCAGCCGCAAGGGCGCGATCGCGATCGTCGTGCGCTCGGTCGGCACCGATCATCACCGCAATCCGCATACCGGCGTGCAGAATTTCGCCCAGGGCGTCCGCCCGATCCCGGCCGGCGCGCTCAGCGTCCCCGATGCCGAGCAGCTCCAGCGCATCCTCGGGCGTGGCCAGCCGGTCCGCATGCACCTCGTCATGACCCCGCGCCAGACCGGCATCCACCAATCGGGCAATGTCGTCGCCGATATCCCCGGCAGCGATCCGTCGGCCGGCATGATCGTCATCGGCGGTCATCTCGACAGCTGGGATCTCGGCACCGGCGCGATCGACGATGCGTCGGGCGTCGCGATCGTCACCGCCGCCGCGCACCGGGTGATGCAGGCCGGCCAGCCGCGCCGGACGATCCGCGTCGTCTGGTTCGGCGCCGAGGAGCAGGGCGGCTTCGGCGGGCAGGCCCTGTTCGCCGCGCATCATGCCCGCGATCATGTCGTGCTGGTCGGCGAATCCGATCTCGGCGCCGACCGGGTGTGGCGCACCCAGCAGAATCTGGCGCCGGCGAACGATGCGCTGCGCCGGCGCATCGTCGCATTGCTGACCCCGCTCGGCATCGTTCCCGCCGACGGACGGGCGGGCGCCGGCGAGGATCTCGGCCCCTGGGCGCGCGCCGGCGTCGGCGCGATCGATCTCGATCAGGACGCGCTGCGCTATTTCGATTATCACCACTCGCCCGACGACACGCTCGACAAGATCGATCTCGCCCAGCTCCGCCAGAATGTCGCCGCCTGGACCGCCTGGCTCGCCGTCGCCGCCAACGCGCCCGAAGCGATCGAGGGCGTCCCGCCGGTCGCCGGCGGGGAATAGCGGTTGTGACGCGCGCCCGGCGCGTGTAGCAGGCGCCCGCGTCGGGGAGTGGCGCAGCCTGGTAGCGCATCTGCTTTGGGAGCAGAGGGTCGCAGGTTCGAATCCTGTCTCCCCGACCATCACCCCTCTTCACGGCCGATCGGGCGAAGCGTGGCAAATGGCGGGCCGGGATGTGGAACCGCGCCATGGCGATGACGGTTACGGGCGACATCCGGGCAATCCAAGGGAACGGGCATGGACATCGCCGACCGCAATTATTTCCTCGACCGGGTCGAGGAGGAACTCACCCTGGCCAACGAGGCGGCGCATAGCGGGGTCGCGCGCGCCCATTATCATCTGGCGGCTTATTATCTCGACCGGGTCTATGGTGGCCCGGTAAAGGCGGAGCCGCCCGAAGCCGCGCCGGCTCAGCCCGACGCGCGCAATCCCTTCAGCACATTGCCTTCGGTCGAAAGATAATTGTCGGAATAGGCGAAGCGCGGGCAATCGGCGAACATCAGATAATAATATTTCATCTGCTCCGACCACCAATAGCCGGGGCAGTGATCGGCCTGCCGCTTCGTCACCACGTCGGCGAGATCGGTATAGCCGTAGCGCGCCTTGTTCCACCTCTTCATCGCCAGATAATGGGCGCGCCCGATCGTCCGCCATTCGGGCGATCGATCGCGCAGCCACAGGTTGAAGGCGGCATCGGCCAGCTCCGGGCGCAGCGAGTTGGTGCGCGCCGTCGCCCGGCCGCGCGCATAATCATAGCCTTCGGGGAGGATGCCGAAGCGGTCCTGCACCGCCGCCCAGGCACGGGTATAGGCGGCGCCCTCGGCCGGCGCGCCGCCCTGGACAAGGAGGCCGCCGTAGAAGGAGGCGAGCTCGTCCTGTTCGGTCGAAAGGCGCGCGCCGGTCTCGAAATCGACGTCGGCGAACCACAAGGCGCCCTCGTGCCGCACCGCCTGATGCGCGAGGATCGCCGTCGTCAGCGTGTCGTACATCGTCCTGCAGGCGGCATCGCCAAGGAGCTGCCAGCCGTCCCAGCAATATTCGTAGAAGCTGTCGGAGGGCGGCCCGATCGTGGCGCGGCGGCTGAGCCACTGGCCCGTCCTCGCGTCGATCTTGTCGGCAAGGAGGCCGATCGGCGAGCGGCGGTCGTACATCGCCGCGAGCGCACGGGCCGCGGCGTCGCGGTAGCGCGGATCACCGGTGAGCCGGCTCAGAATGCCATATTCAGGGATGTAGGTGCCGGTCTCCGCCGGATTGGTGGCGGGATCGCGCACCGCGCCGGTCTTTAAATTGACGTAGCGATACGGAATCCCGGTCGGCGTGGCGAAGGCGGGGAGCAGCCGGTCGGCAAGGTCGCGCGCCTTGGCGAGCAGCACCGGATCGTTGCAGGCGAGGTGCGCCGAGAGCAGGCCGCCGACGAGGCGGATCGAGGTTTCGAACACCGAAACCTCGCCATCGACGTCGAAATCGAGATGGTCCTTCACCCAGCCGAGCGCGTCGGCGAACTCGGCGTCGAGGCCCATCAGCCAGAGCGTGTCCATCGCCTCGATCAGGCTGAGCCCGAGATGATGGTCGCGCAGCGGAAAGGCGCGCGATCCGCCGGAGACCGGGAGGAAATCGTCCTTGCCCCAGGCATGGGCACGATAATTCGCCCAGGCCCAGCGCATCTCGGCCTTCACATCGGCGCCGAGCGCGGCCCAATCGACCTCCGTCTCCTCGAACGCCAGAGCCGGGGCGGCGGCCGCAAGCGTGGCCGCGCCAATGAAGGCGCGGCGGGAGAGCGCAAGGTGCATCAATCGCCGCTGATATGCGGCATGCCGACATCGCCCTTGCCGACCGTGTCGGCGGCCATTTCGAGCATCGCATCGAGGCTCTTCTTCGCCTTCAGCCGCAACCCTTCCTCGATCTCGATGCGCGGTTCGAGATCGCGCAGCGCGACGTAGAGCTTCTCAAGCGTGTTGAGCGCCATATAGGGGCAGATATTGCAGTTGCAGTTGCCGTCCGCGCCCGGCGCGCCGATGAAATGCTTGTCGGGCAGCGCCTTTTCCATCTGGTAGATGATGTGCGGCTCGGTCGCGACGATCAGGGTGTCGCCGTCGAACTCTCCGGCGAATTTGAGGATGCCGCTGGTCGAGCCGACATAATCGGCATGGTCGAGGATCACCGCCGGGCATTCGGGGTGGGCGGCGACAGGCGCGCCGGGATATTCGGCCTTGAGCTTCAAGAGCTCGGTCTCGCTGAACGCCTCGTGGACGATGCACACGCCCGGCCAGAGGATGAGGTCGCGCCCCGTCTTGCGGGCGAGATAGCCGCCAAGGTTGCGATCGGGGCCGAAGATGATCGGCTGGTCCTCCGGAATCGCGGCCAGGATCTTCTCCGCCGACGATGAGGTCACGATCACGTCGGAGAGCGCCTTCACCGCCGCCGAGCAGTTGATATAGGTCAGCGCGATCGCGCCCGGATGCTCGGCGCGGAAGGCGGCGAACTGTTCGGGCGGGCAAGAATCCTCCAGGCTGCACCCGGCATTCATGTCGGGCAGGACGACGATCTTGTGCGGGCTCAGGATCTTGGCCGTCTCGGCCATGAACCGGACGCCGCAAAAGGCGATCACCTCGGCATCGGTCGCCTGCGCCTTGCGGCTGAGATCGAGGCTGTCGCCGACGAAATCGGCGAGATCCTGGATTTCCGGCGCCTGATAATAATGGGCGAGGATGACGGCGTTGCGCTCGCCGCGCAGCCGATCGATCTCGGCGCGCAGATCGAGGCCCTTCAGGCTCTGGTTCGGAGCGTTCATTTCGTCTGGCCTTCCCCATGCGCGGGCAGACCGGCCCGCCTCGCGTCGATCATATCCTCGGTCCGGCGCGGGCGATCGAGCCAGGAGGCCAGCTCGGCGCCCGCCGGATCCACGAACCGCACCGCGACGCTGGCGTCAATCCCGGCGGCGCGCAACGGCGCCGCGAAGCCGCGCGCGACGACACGCATGACCGCGCCGCGCGCCTCGCCGAGCACCTCCGGGGCGCGCGACTGGCGCGCCAGATCCTCCTGCGCGGCGCGGCGATTCTCGTCGTCCAGCGTGGCTTCGGCGTCGGTCAGGGCCATGGCGAGGCCGCCTTCGGAAAATTCGCGGGCCTGGTTGAGATCGATCGCCGGCCCGGAAATTTCAAGCGGCGGCAGGGTGACGGTGAGCGTCCGGGTCGGCGCGTCCCAGGCGAGATCGTTCCGCCTGAGGCGCGACAGATCGACGCCGTAGCGCACCGTGCCGGGCATGATCAGCGTCTTGCGCGCGGTGAGGCCGAGCCGGCTCCGGCTCGCCGAGACGACCGCCGCGAAGCGCGCGGAATAGCTGACGAGCCGGCCTTGCTCGCGCACCGAGAGCAAAGCCGCGTCGGCCGCCGCTTGTGGATCGGGGGCGGGCGGAGTTGGTGCCGCCGGACGCGATCCGTGCCCGACCAGCAGTCCCACCGCCAGGGTGACGACAGCCGCCAGCCACGGGGCCGCCGGCTTCAGGCGGCGAGCGTCCATGCCGCGCCCTCCCGGCGGACGAGGCCGCGCTGCTCGAGGTCGATCAGATGAGCGAGCACCGATCGCCCCGCCGCCGGATGAAGGCGCGGATCGATCTCGCGATACATGGTCGCGACCATCGCCGGAATCTCCGCCACCCCCTCGCCGATCCGTTTGAGGATCTGTTTCTCGCGCATCTTGCGGTGCGTGACGAGCGCGCGAACATGCGACTTGGGCTTGTCGACCGCCGGGCCGTGTGCGGGCAAATAGATGCGGTCGTCGCGTTTCCTGAGCTTGTCGAGGCTCGCCATATAGGTCGCCATGTCGCCGTCGGGCGGCGCGATCACTGTCGTCGACCAGCCCATCACATGATCGCCGGTGAAAAGGAGGTCGCGATAAGCGAAGCAGAGATGGTTGGAGGTATGTCCGGGCGTCGCCACGGCGGTCAGCGCCCACCCCTCCCCTTCGAGCGTCTCGCCGTCCTCCAGCACCCGATCCGGGGCATAATCGAAATCGAAGGCCGCGTCGGCGCGCGGGCCGTCGTCCGGAATCGCGAGCGGCGCGCAGCCGACGATCGGCGCCCCGGTCCTCGCCGCAAGGGTCCGGCTGGCGGGGCTGTGGTCGCGATGATTGTGGGTACACAGGATTGCCGCCACGCGCCCCTGCCCCGCCGCCGCCAGGATCGCTTCGATATGATCGGGAAGGTCTGGGCCGGGATCGATCACCGCCACCTCGTCCGTCCCGACCAGATAGGTCTCGGTCCCCTCGAAGGTGAAGGGCGAGGGATTGGCGGCGAGGATGCGGCGCACGCCGGGCGCCACTTCTTCGGCAAGATCGTAAGGCGGCTGAGCCATGTCCGCCATGTGGCACGCCCGGCGGCGCGATCAAGTCCGTCGTTCGTGGCGCCACGGCAGAAGGGGTGTCGGCCCATTTTACAATCGGCGAGAGGGTTAATCCTCATTCACCTCAGAAAATGGCGGTTTTCCGGGGTTGCCGCGAATTGGCACGCGGCGTGTATCGTAAGCCCTATCCACACGATCCCACTTCGGGGCGGGCTTGGCGCACTCTTCCGGTCGCGCCGCCCGCCCAGTTTTTATTGGGCGTTCGCGATCTGCTTGTCGGCGAAGAGCTGCTGGAGTTCGCCGGCCTCGAACATCTCCATCATGATGTCGCTGCCGCCGACGAACTCGCCCTTCACATAGAGCTGCGGGACGGTCGGCCACTCGGAATAATCCTTGATCCCCTGACGAAGCTCGGCGTCCTGGAGCACATCGACCGTCTCGAACGGGACGCCGAGATGATCGAGGATCGCGACCGCGCGGCTTGAAAAACCGCATTGCGGGAACAGCGCCGTGCCCTTCATGAAGAGGACGATGTCGTTCTTCTTTACAATGTCGCCGATGCGGCTGCTGACGTCGCTCATCTTTTGATTCCTTTATTCGGGGGCGGCGGTGCTGAGCTTGAGCGCGTGGAGCTCGGTGCCCATCCGCCCGCCCAGGGCCTCATAGACCCGTCTTTGCTGCTGGACGCGCGGCATCCCCCGGAAGCTTTCGGCGACCACCCGCGCTTCATAATGGTCGCCGTCGCCGGCAAGATCGACGATCTCGATCCGCGCATCGGGGATGCCGGCGCGGATCAGAGCCTCGATCTCGTCGGCCGCCATCGCCATCAGTTCTGCACCTCGATGAGATGACGGCGGGCCTCGACCGTCTTGTGGGCAAGCGCCTCGCGGATCGCCGCCTCGTCGATATCGACTCCGGCGGAAATGAGATCGCCGAGGAGCTTGCGAACCACGTCGTCGTCGCCCGCTTCCTCGAAATCGGCGCGGATGACATCGCGCGCATAAGCCTCGGCCTCGACCTCGGTCAGTCCCATCTTCTTCGCCGCCCACTGGCCGAGCAGCCGGTTGCGCCGGGCGACGATCTTGAACTGCATCTCCTGATCGCGGGCATAGCGGGCCTCGAAGGCCTTCTCGCGGTCGTCGAACGTAGTCATGCACACCCCTTCTTGCGGCTTCTGAGCCTCAGATAGGCGTGGCGCCAGGCCGGTGCAACGCCGGCCGGCAAGACGCGTGCAAATGCCGCTTGCCGAACCGGGAAAATCTGTCACGTCAGGGCAAACAGGAGACCGATTCCATGCTTCGATTCCCGCTTGCCGCCGCGTTCCTCTTCGCCCTCCCCGCCGCCGCCCAGGCGCAGGAGACCGCCCCGCCCCAACCCGCAGCTCCAGCGCCGGCGCCGGCGCCCGCCGAACCGGACACCAGCGCGATCCAGCAGGCGGGCGAAGCCTTCGGCCACTGCATCGAAACCGGCATCGGCAACGTCCCGGCGACGGCAACGCCCGAAGCCGGCGCCGCCACCGTCACCAGCGGTTGCGCCACCCAGCTTCATGCGCTCGAAACGGCGGCGGAGGCGTTCATCGCGACGTTGCCGGAGGAGCAGCGGGCGCCCGCCGGGGAACGGCTGCATTCGCAGCTCGGCGCCGTCGAGAGCCAGGTCGCCGACGCGATCCGCGAGCAGCGCGCCGGTGCGGCGCCGGCCGACGCCGCGGCGCAGCCGCCGGCCGCCACGCCCGGTCATTGATCCTTCCCGGCCGGGCGGCGTCGCTCAATCGTCCATCGTGACGACGAGCTTGCCGATCGCCCGGCGCGCGGCCATGTGCGCGATCGCCTGCGCGCCCTCGGCCAACGGCCAGGTGCGGCTCACCTTCGGCGCGATCCGGCCCTCCTCCCACAGGCGGAACAGGGTCCGGATATGGGCGGCATTGGCGGCGGGATCGCGCGCGGCGAACGCGCCCCAGAAGACGCCGCGCACGTCGCAGCTCTTCAAGAGGGTGAGGTTGAGCGGCAGCTTCGGGATGCCGGCGGGAAAGCCGACGACGAGCAGCCGTCCTTCCCAGGCGATCGAACGAAGCGCCGCCTCGCTATAATCGCCGCCGACCGGATCGTAGATCACATCCGCGCCGTCAGGGCCGACAGCCTCCTTGAACTGCCGCGCCAGCGCCTTGAGCGCCGCCTGCCCCGAGCTTGTCGAAGGGTCGAACGGCCCGCGCGGATAGACGATCGCCGCATCGGCGCCGGCGGCGCGGGCCGCTTCGGCCTTTTGCTCTGACGAGACCGCCGCGACGACGCGCGCGCCATAGGCCTTGCCGAGCTCGACCGCGGCGAGCCCGACCCCGCCCGCCGCGCCGAGCACGAGCAGGGTCTCGCCGGCCTTGAGCCGCCCTCGATCGAGAAGCGCGTGGATCGTCGTGCCGTAAGTGAGGATCAGCGCCGATCCCTCGGCGAAGCTGCGCCCTTCGGGCAATGGGAACGCTCCCGCCGCCGGCACCAACGCCTTTTCGGCAAGCCCGCCGTGCGGCACGGTCGAGATGAGCCGCTCGCCGGGCGTCCAGCCGGTCACGCCCTCGCCCACCGCCTCGACGATGCCCGCGATCTCGCAGCCCGGCGCGAACGGCCGTTCGGGCCGGACTTGATATTTGTCCTCGATGATCAGCACGTCGGGATAGTTGATCGCGCAGGCCTTCACCCGGACCAGCAACTGCCCCGGCCCGGCGACGGGATCGGGAAGGTCGGCGCGCTCCAGCGTCTCCGGACCGCCCGGCGCGCGGGAGAGAAGCGCCTTCATCGCGCCGCCTGCGGAAAGGCGGGCAGCTTGGCGATGTCGGCCGGCTCGTGCTGGATGATGAGCCGCGCGTGGATATTGCGCGCGAGCCGCTCCAGCCGGTCCATCGACGCGAGCGACTGGGCGCGATCGGTGTTGAACGGCGGCACGCCGTGATGCGCGACCTGCTCGGTGAAATGCCAGGTATCGCCCGACAGAATCACCGGGCCGGAGGCGAGACGAAGAAGCAAGCCGTGATGGCCGGGCGTATGGCCGGGCAGGTAGAGCATCTCGACCCGGCCGTCGCCGAACACGTCATGATCGCCATGCACCTCGGTCACCGCGCCGCCGCCGGTCAGCCAGCGGGCGAGATCGACCTGTTGCGCGGCCGGACGCGCGCGCATCGCCGCGAGATCATGCGCCCCCATCAGCAGCCGGGCGCCGGGAAAGGCGCGCGCCTGGCCGGTATGATCGCCGTGATAATGGCTGATGCCGACCATCGCGATCTGTTCGGGCCGGATACCGATCCGGGCGAGCTGGTCGACGATGCTGGTCCGCAGCGTCACCGTCATCACCGGATTGACGTCGGGATGGCCGACCAGAGCCGCCGGCATGCCGGTGTCCCACAGCATGTAGGTGTCGCCATGCTTGATGAGGTAGCAGCTCCCGACAAGATGCCGCGGCCCGGCCGGATAGTCCGACGTGTCCGACATGAAGGCGTTGAGATCGTTGATCTGGAAATCGCCGCAGTCGAGCCGCCACAGCGCCATTTCGGGCGCCGGCGCGGCCTGCGGCGGCGCCTGCATGCCAGCGAGCGCCAGCCAGCCCAGGATCGAAACCAGGATGCGCATGATGGTCCCCGCTTGTTCGGGCGCTCCCGCGGGAGGCGTCTTCAAACGGTCGTAATGCGCGCTTGCGCCGAACGCCACCTCTTGAATGCGCGGCCTTCAGCCGACGAGCGAGGCCGCCCAGCCGGCGAAGGAGAGCCAGGCGGACGTCTGCCAGATCGCGAGCCGGAACACCCATGATCCGACGAGCACGAGGGCGGCGGTCGCCGTCACCCAATGGACGCGCCCGCGACTCCTGAGATCCCACAGCGCCAGCGGCAGCAGGAACAGGAGCTGCCCGCCGATGATGATGACGGGAAAGGGGATGAGATCCGGCGGTAGCGCCACCACGGCGATCCGGCCCAGAGAAGGTGGCATCAGCCCGATGATCGAGGCAAGCATGAAACGCTTGTGAACCTGCGGATCGCGCCGGTTGAGGAGCCCGGCGCCGATCAGGCCGGTGAAGACCGGGATGTCGATCAGCGGCACGGCAAGCCAGGTCAGCGGCGCGAGGCCCGGCGGCGCGTTGCCACGCGCCACGCCGCCCAGCGCGGTCAGCAGCGCGACGACGACCATCACCGGCAGCAGCCCGAAGCCGAGCCTTCCCAGTCGGCGATGAATGTCGGCGCGGCGCGCGGACACCAGGGCCACCTGCGTCAGGAACAGCAGCACCCAGGCGCTGAACACCAGCCCGTGCAACACGATCAGCCAGGTCAGCGGCCGGGTCGCCGGGGGCAGCGGTACCACGCCCTTGAGATAGAAAGTGGGGGCGAACCCGGCGAAGACGGTCAGCAGGACGGCGATCGCCATCCCGACATAGAATCGCCGCTCCGCCGGTAGCCCAATCCTTGCCGCACGCAGCGTCGCCATCGGCGCCTCCCCGTTTCCCGGACAGGATAGCGCGACGGCGCTGACTACGCATCCGAAATGATCGATCAGCCCCCGGCGAGGCGCGCGAGCGCGCCCTCATAGGTCAGCGACCGGCGCGCGCCGGCGAAGGGCGGATCGGCGCGGGCCAGGAAATCGAGCGGCTGGCGGCGCATGCCGACCAGCCAGACCGTCGTGCCGCCGGCCGCCGCCTGGCGCACGAAGGTGACGAGCGCATTGGCGCCGGTGGCATCGATATAGGGCACCTCCTCCATCCTCAGCACGATCGCGCGCGGCCGCGCGCCGCCGCGACGCAGCGCCTCGATGAGCTCGCTCGCCACGCCGAAGAAGATCGGGCCGGTGAAGCGCATCACCTCGACGCCCGGCGGCAACCTGTCGCGCTGGTCGGGCTCCTCGTCCGGATCGACCGCGACGAGCCCGGCATGCTCGCTCATCCGCCGCATGAACAGCAAGGCCGCCAAAGTCACGCCGACGCCGATCGCGACGGTCAGATCGACCAGGACGGTGAGGAGGAAGGTCAGGATGAGGAGCGCCCGCTCCCCGGTGTCGCTGCGCAGCAAGGCGCGGAAGCGGTCCACCTCGCTCATGCCCCAGGCGACCATCAGCAGGATCGCCGCCAGCGCGGCCATCGGCACGAAGGCGATGAGCGGCCCGGCGATCAGCAGGAAGGAGAGCAGGAAGCCGGCATGGGCCATGCCCGCGACCGGGGTGCGGCCGCCGGCGCGCACGTTGGTCGCGGTGCGCGCGATGGCGCCGGTCGCCGGGAGTCCGCCGAACGCGACCGAGGCGATGTTGGCGATCCCCATGCCAACCAGCTCCTGCCCGGAGCGGTGACGATAGCCGGTCATGCCGTCGGCGACGACCGCGGAGAGCAGGGCCTCGATGCCCGCGAGGAAGGCGACGGTGAACGCGGCGGGCAGCACGTCGCGAAACATGGCGAGGGTGAAATGCGGCATGTGCGGCAGCGGTACGCCGGTCGGCATGCCGGGAAAGCGATCGCCCACGGTCTCGACGGGCAGATGGAGGAAGCGCGCGGCGAGAGTCGCCCCGACGATCGCGACGAGATAGCCGGGCACGCGCGGCGCCCAGCGGCGCAGCACGACGATCGTCGCCAAGGTCGCCGCGCCGAGCGCGAAGGCGGCCGGAGTCCAGGTCGGCAGGGCGCGGATATAGGCCGCCCATTTCTCGAAGAAGTGGGCCGGAACTTCGCCGGCGTGGAGGCCGAGGAAATCGCTCACCTCGGCCGAAGCGATGATGACGGCGATGCCCGAAGTGAAGCCGGTCACCACCGGCATCGGCACGAAGCGCATCAGCCGGCCGACCCCGGCATAGCCGGCGACGATCAGGATGATTCCGGCCAGCAGCGTCGCCAGCAGCAGCCCGGAAAAGCCATGCACCGCGATGATGCCGGCGACGATGACCACGAACGCGCCGGTCGGCCCGCCGATCTGGACGCGCGAACCGCCCAGCGCCGAGATCAGGAAGCCCGCAATGATCGCGGTGACCAGCCCTTCGCGGGGTGAGGCGCCGCTGGCGATGCCGAGCGCCATGGCGAGCGGCAGCGCGACGATGGCGACGGTCAGCCCGGCGACGAGGTCGGCGCGAAACCGCGCTCCGCCGTAGCCCTCCCGAAAGACCGTGACGATCTTGGGGACGAAGGTGGTCGCGGGCATCGACTGTGCGGCTATTGCGCGACGGCGGCGGCCAACGGCTCGTAGCGGGCCGTTGTCTTCGCGGCCACTTCCTCCGCCGTCACGTCCGGCGCCAGCTCGATCAGCCTGAACGGGCTGGCATGGTCAGGCCGCTGGAACACGCATAAATCGGTGACGATCATGTCGACCACATTCTTGCCGGTCAGCGGCAGGGTGCAGGCCGGGATGAACTTGGGATCGCCGTTCTTGGAAACATGCTCCATCACGACGATGATCTTCCTGACGCCGGCGACGAGGTCCATCGCGCCGCCCATGCCCTTGATCATCTTGCCGGGGATCATCCAGTTGGCGATGTCGCCATTCTCGGCGATCTCCATCGCGCCCAACACGGCAAGGTCGATATGGCCGCCGCGGATCATCGCGAAGCTCTGGTCCGATCCGAAATAGCTGGTCTGCGGCAGCTCGCTCACCGTCTGCTTGCCGGCGTTGATGAGATCGGGATCGACCTCGTCGTCATAAGGGAACGGCCCGATGCCGAGCATCCCGTTCTCGCTCTGGAGCGTCACCTCCATGCCCGCCGGAATATTGTTGGCGACCAGCGTCGGGATGCCGATGCCGAGATTGACGTAATAGCCGTCGCGCAGCTCCTTCGCGGCGCGGGCGGCCATCTGATTGCGGTCCCAGGGCATCAATGATCTCCTTGGCGATCGGACCAGCGATGGTCCGGCGGGAAGACGTCGTCCAGGCCGCCGCGCAGGCTCGGGCCGTAAACGGGGTTCGAGAGCATGAACCAGCCGTTGCCCCAGAGCTGGGCGAAGCGGCCGCTGGAGGCGGCGCGGTGGCGGTCGGGGACCGTGAGCCCCCGGGCATTGAACAGATCGGAGAAGTCGCCGAGCTGGTCGCCAGCCATCGCGATCACGCAGTAACGCCGCGAGATCGCGGCGCGCCGGCCGTCCTTGGCCGATCCGGCGCCATCGTCGCCCTGGAGCCAGAGCGTGTCGCCGTGGCGCACCGGGCCCAGGCCGATACCGTTGAGCGTGGCCTGGTTGGCGTCGGCATAGCGCGCGAGCCGGTTCGAATTGAAGATCACGGTGACGCCCGCCGCGCGGATTGCCCTAAGCGCCGTCACCGCCCCCGGCATCGGCGCGACCGCATCGCCGCCGGTCTGCTCCCAGCGGTTCCAACGTTCCTGATCGTAGCCGCGGCCGGGATGGATCGCGTCGTCATATTCGAAGCCGAGATTCTGCATCGCGGTCTCGTCGGCATCAAGCACGACCGCGAGCGGCCGATCGCCGCAGGGCAGGAATTCAGGGTGATCGAGCGTCGATCCTTCGGCCAGCACGACGCTGTCCGCCGGCCGCGACCGCGCGGCGGCGACCACATAATCACGGAAGGCGTGGTAAGCCTGGATGCTCGACGCGGCGCTTTCGCCGGAGCCGTAGAGCCACTGCATCGCGGGCGGGACGGACGGGGCTTCGGCTGAGGCCGGCGCGATCTGCGGCGCGGGTGCCGGAGTGGTGGCGCAGCCGGCGAGCAGGAGTGCCGATACCATGCTTAAGCCCCTCCCTTTCAAGGGAGGGGTTAGGGGTGGGTGAGCAAAGCGAGGGCTCGATGCCCTCGCTTTGCTCCAGGGCAGAAGAGTCTTTTTGGGCGCGCGGACGCGCGCACCCACCCCAACCCCTCCCTTGAAAGGGATGGGCTTATTTTCGTTATGGCCCCCGCCTTTCACGCCGCCTCGCGCTGGCGGACGGTGCGGAACTCGATCTTCTTGTCGTAGGGCGCGCCGAGTACGAGCCGGTTCACGTAGATGCTCGGCAGATGGATCGAATCGGGCGGAAGGCTGCCGACCGGCACGATCTCCTCGACCTCGGCGACGCAGACCTTGCCGGCGGTCGCCATCGGCGCGTTGAAGTTGCGGGCGGTCTTGCGGAAGACGAGATTGCCGCTCTCGTCGGCCTTCCATCCCTTGACGATCGACAGGTCGGCGAAGATGCCGCGCTCCAGGACATAATCCTGGCCGTCGAAAGCCTTGATCTCCTTGCCCTCGGCGACCTGGGTGCCGACGCCGGTCTTCGTGTAGAACCCGGGAATGCCCGCTCCGCCCGCGCGGCAGCGTTCGGCGAGCGTGCCCTGCGGACAGAATTCGACCTCCAGCTCGCCGGCCAGATATTGCCGTTCGAACTCTTTATTCTCGCCGACATAGGAGGAGATCATCTTGCCGATCTGGCGCGTGCGCAGCAGCTTGCCGAGCCCCTCGCCATCGATCCCGGCATTGTTGGAGGCGATTGTAAGGTTCTTCACCCCGCTCGCCTGGATCGCGTCGATCAGCCGCTCGGGAATACCGCACAGGCCAAAGCCCCCGGCGCAGATCAGCATGTTGTCGAACAGCAGACCGTCCAAGGCCGCCGCCGCATCGGGATAGATTTTCTTCATCCAAACGCTCCCTTGCTCGCGAGAGGGAGCGTTAGTCGCCCGCGGCGAGTCCGGTCAAGCGAACTTGAATCACTATTCAACTTCCCGGCCGATCAGCCCTTCAGCTTGGCGAGCACGCCCTGGAGCTGCATCGCGTTGGACATGTCGCCCTCGACCGAGAGCTTGCCCATCATGAAGGCGGTCATCGGATCGAGCTGGCCGGCGGAGAGCGCCTCCCAATCGTCCCAGTTGATCTTGATCGTGGTGTCGGCCGCGCCGTCGGTCTCGTTCACTTCGTTGCCGACGCCGTCGAGCATGATCACGCCCTTGTCGCCGAAATCGAGCTTGACCTTCTTGCCGGGCACATAGGCGTTCGCGCCCTTCAGCTTCGACGCCATCTCGCTCTTGTCCATGTTCCGCTCTCCCTTGATACCCACCGAGCCTAGCCCAGTCGCGAAGCGCGGCCAAGATTTACGTGAATGCCCGACCCGCGCCGTGGTACGCTATCCAGATAGGCACAAATGATTTTCCTACACTGTGCCGTTCATGTTCAAATCGCGCCATGAGGCGAATCGAATCGACGCGGGTGATCAGGCGGCCCGGCATGTCCGTCGAGCATCTTCGCGCGCGCCGCACGCGCGCCGCTCAACTCACCGCAATTCGTCGTTCGCGTCCTGTCACCTTTGTCACCTTTGCTCCGATCTTCCCAAGTCCGGCGAACCGCTCTAGGCCCCGTCCATGACCAGCACACGCACCGGCGGACGCATCCTCGTCGACAATCTCGTCGCGCAGGGCTGCGATCGGATCTTCACCGTGCCGGGCGAGAGCTTTCTCGCCGCCTTGGACGCGCTCCACGACACGCCGGCGATCGACCTCGTCGTCTGCCGGCAGGAGGGCGGCGTCGCCTACATGGCCGAAGCGGACGGGAAGATGACCGGGCGGCCGGGCGTCGCCTTCGTGACCCGCGGGCCGGGCGCGACCAACGCTGCGGTCGGCGTCCATGTCGCCCATCAGGATTCGACGCCGATGCTGCTCCTGATCGGCGACGTCGCGCGCGGCGACCGCGACCGCGAAGGTTTCCAGGAGGTCGATTTCCAGGCGATGTTCGCGCCGCTCGCCAAGCGCGTCGAGCGGATCGAGGATGCGCGGCGGATTCCCGAATATGTCGCGCGTGCTTATGCGACGGCGATGGCGGGGCGGCCCGGGCCGGTCGTGCTGGTCCTGCCCGAGGACATGCTGAAGGACGCGGTCGAGACCGAGGACCGCCCGAGGAACGCCCGCTTTGCCCAGGCGGCGGACCCGCTCGCCGTCGGCGCGATGATGGAGCTGCTGCAAAATGCCGCCGCGCCGGTCGCGATCGTCGGCGGCGCCGGCTGGTGCAAGGGCACCGCGCATCATTTCCGCGCGTTCGCCGAGCGGATCGGCTTGCCGGTCGCGGTCGCGTTCCGGCGGCAGGATTCGATCCCGAACGACAGCCCGGTCTATGCCGGCAATCTCGGTTACGGACCCAATCCGAAGCTGCTCGATCGGGTGCGGAACGCGGACCTCGTCATCGCGGTCGGCGCGCGGCTCGGCGAGGCGACGACCGACGGCTACACGCTCATCACGCCCGATCATCCGGGCCAGATCCTCGTCCACGTCCATCCCGATCCGGAGGAGCTGGGGCGCGTCTATCGCACCGATCTGCCGATCTGCGCCGACGTGGCCGAGTTCGCCGAATTGTGCGCGGACTGGGAGGATGAGGTCATCCATTTCGACGCGGGCGCCAAGGCGCATGCGGAATGGGAAGCCTGGGCGACGCCGAAGGCCCGCGAGGGCGTGGCGCTCGATCTCGGCCCCTGCGTCGCGGCGATGCACGCGAAGCTGCCGGCCGACACGATTATCTGCAACGGCGCGGGCAATTTCTCGGGCTGGTGGCATCGTTTCTGGCATTACGGGCCCTGCCCCAGCCAGCTCGCGCCGACCAACGGCTCGATGGGCTATGGCCCGCCCGCCGCGATCGCCGCGGCTTTGCGTTTCCCGAAACGCCAGGTCGTGGCGGTGGCCGGCGATGGCGATTTCCTGATGAACGGCCAGGAGCTGGCAACCGCGATCCGACACAAGGCGAATCTCCTGATCCTCGTCGTCGACAACGGCGCCTACGGCACCATTCGCATGCATCAGGAGCGCGATTATCCGACGCGGATTTCCGGCACCGAATTGGTCAATCCCGATTTCGCCGCCCTCGCTCGTGCCTATGGTGCCTGGGCCGACACGGTGACGAAGACCGGGGATTTTGCGCCCGCGCTCGGTCGCGCGCTGGCCGAAACCGGCGTTCGCCTCCTCCATCTCAGGACCGACGTCGAGCAGATCACCAATGCGACGACGATCGCGAAATTGAGGGCACGCTGAACGAAAATGGCCGCCCCGCGAGCGCGGGACGGCCATCCTCTCCAAGATCGTCGAAGCGGCTAGATATCGTCGCCGAGCGCGCCCTTGACCTTGCCGACGAATTGCTGGCCCTTGCCCTTCGCTTCCTGGGCAGCGCCTTCGTTGCGGGTCTCGGGATCGTCGCTCTGCTGCTTGGCCTTGCCGATCGCCTCGTTGATATTGCCTTTGATCTTGTCCTTGAACTCGCCCATCGGAGGTCTCCTTCAAATGATGCCTGCCAAGTGAACGAGGCGAAGGGGCCGCGGGTTCCAGCCTAGATGCCGACCAGCGGGATGAACCGCACCGGACCGAGGTCGTCCTGCTCGAATTCGTCGTCGCCGAGTCGCTTCACCCGGAGCAATCGCTGGGTCTGGTCATGCGGGCCGACCGGAATGACGAGCCGGCCATCGATCGCGAGCTGGCCGGAAAGGCGCTGGGGAAGCCGGCGCGCGGCCGCCGCGACGAGGATCGCGTCATAGGGCGCCGCGTCCGGCCAGCCGCCAGAGCCATCGCCATGGATGATCTCGACATTGGCATAGCCGAGCCTACGCATCCGTTCGGCCGCCAGGCCGGCGAGCGCGGCATGCCGTTCGATCGCGATCACCCGGGCGGCGATCCGGCTCATGACGGCGGCGGCGTAACCCGATCCGGCGCCGATCTCGAGCACTCTCGAACCGGGGCCGATCCCGGCCGCCTTGATCATCGCGGCGACGATGAATGGCTGGGAAATGGTCTGGCCAGCCTCGATCGGAACCGGCGAATCGTCATAGGCGGCGGCGATCTGCTCCGGCGGCACGAAAAGTTCGCGCGGCACTGCGCGGAAGGCGGCAAGGATCTCCGGATCAGCGATTCGCCGCGTGGCGATCTGGCGCTCGATCATCTTCTCACGGGCGCGCTCGAAGTCGCTCATTCGCTCCCAACGCGCCGCTCAGGAAAAAGCCGCGACGGCCAGGAAACCGTCGCGGCCATTTCCTCCACCCAGCGGACGTTCAGCCTTTTTGCGGATAGTCGCCCTGATCCTGCTGATAGCCGGGCTTTTCGGGATAGCCCTGGTCCTGTTGCTGCTGCTTGCCGCCGTCCTGCTGCTGCTGCTGGCCCTTGTCATAGCCGCCGTCCTGTTGCTGCTGGCCTTTGTCGTAGCCGCCGCCCTGGTCCTGCTGGTAGCCCGGCTTCTCGGGATAGCCCTGATCCTGCTGGCCCTTGTCGTATCCGCCCTGATCCTGCTGATACTGTTCCTTGCCGCCGTCCTGTTGCTGCTGGCCCTTGCCGAAGCCACCCTGGTCCTGCTGATAGCCGGGCTTGTCCGGATAGCCCTGATCCTGCTGCTGTTTGCCGCCATCCTGCTGCTGATATTGTTCCTTGCCGCCCTGATCGAAGCCGGGCTTGCCGCCGAACTGCTCGCCGCCCTGATTTTTGTCGAAATCACCCATGATCCGATCCTTTCACTCCTGGGGCGCCGGCAACACCCATGCCGCCGCAGCGCCACCTGACAACACGCCGCGCCGGACGATGTTCCGGGGGCGTAGCGAACCTACCACTCCAACGCGGCGACCGGAAGGAAAAGTGCGTCGGAGGAGCGGCTAGATCAGCCCGGCCAGCGGGCTCGACGGATCGGCATAGCGGCGCTGGCCCATGCGGCCGGCGCGATAGGCGAGCCGGCCGCCCGCGACCGCCGCCTTCATCGCCTCGGCCATCATCACCGGCGCCTTCGCCTCGGCGATGGCGGTGTTCATCAGCACGCCGTCGCAGCCAAGCTCCATCGCGATCGCCGCGTCCGATGCGGTGCCGACCCCGGCATCGACGATCACCGGCACGCCGGCGCCCTCGACGATCAGGCGGATCGTCACCCGGTTCTGGATGCCGAGCCCCGATCCGATCGGCGCGCCCAGCGGCATCACCGCGACCGCGCCGGCCTCTTCGAGCTGCTTGGCGGCGATCGGATCGTCGACGCAATAGACCATCGGCTTGAACCCCTCTTTCACGAGGATGTCGGTCGCCTTCAGTGTCTCGCGCATGTCGGGATAGAGCGTCCTCGCCTCGCCGAGCACTTCCAATTTCACCAGATCCCAGCCGCCCGCCTCGCGCGCCAGCCGGAGCGTCCGAACCGCCTCGTCGGCGGTGAAGCAGCCGGCGGTATTGGGAAGGTAGGTGTATTTCTTCGGGTCGATATGATCGGTGAGCAACGGCTGGCCGGGGTCCGAGACGTTCACCCGCCGCACCGCGACGGTCACGATCTCCGCGCCCGACGCCGCCAGCGCCGCCGCATTCTCCTCGAAGCTCTTATATTTGCCGGTGCCGACGATGAGCCGCGACGTGAACGTGCGCCCCGCAACCTGCCATTGATCTTTCAAGCTCAGCCTCCGCCCACGAACGTCACGATCTCATAATCGTCGCCATCCTCGACCGCGACCGCGCCCAAGGTGGAGCGCGGCACGATCTCCAGATTGCGCTCGACCGCCACCGTGGCCGGCTCGAGCCCCAGCTCCAGCGCGAGATCGGCGATCGTCATCCCCGCGCGCACCCGCCGGTGCTCGCCATTGACGCGGATCGAGATCGTATCGTGCTCCACACTCATGTCCTTGCCGGTTGGCGGCCAAGCGTCATATAGGGGCGCGCCATGGCGACGCCACCTTTGATCTACGTCCTCAACGGACCCAATCTCAACCTGCTCGGCCTGCGCGAGCCGGAGATCTACGGATCCGACACGCTCGACGACATCGCCGCGCGGCTGGAGGATCAGGCGAAAACACTCGGCGTCGGGATCGACATGCGCCAGTCCAACCATGAGGGCCATCTGATCGACTGGCTGCACGAAGCCAATGCCAAGGGCGCCAAGGCGGTCATCCTGAACGCGGGCGGCTTCACCCATAATTCGGTCGCGCTGCGCGATGCGGTGAAGGCGGTGTCGGTGCCGGTGATCGAGGTCCATCTTTCCAATCCGCAGGCGCGCGAGAGCTTCCGCCGCCGCTCGCTGATCGGCGCGGTCGCGAAGGGCAGCATCTGCGGCTTCGGCGCGGCGGGCTATGCGCTGGCTCTGGACGCGGCGGCGCGTCTCTGACAGGGAAGGCCGCTTGCCAGGGGGATGGCGGGACAAAGGATTGAAATGAGCGAAGACAAGGCCGTGGAGAGCGCCATGCGGGTCGATACCGACCTCATCCGGCAACTCGCCGATCTGCTGACGGAAAAGGGGCTCAGCGAAATCGAGGTGGAGGACGGTGATCGCCGCGTCTCGGTGAAACGCAAGCTCACGGTGGCGGCTGCGCCCGTCGCTGCCGCGCCGGTGGCCCAAGCCGCCCCGGCCGGCCCCGCGGCGGCGGCGTTGTCCGACACCCCTGCCCCCGCGCCGAGCGCGGCCGGCGCGATAAAATCGCCGATGGTCGGCACTTGTTATCTGTCGCCCGAACCTGGCGCCGCCGCGTTCATCGCGCCCGGCAAGGCGGTGAAGGAGGGCGAGACCCTGCTCATCATCGAGGCGATGAAGGTGATGAATCCGATCACCGCGCCGAAATCGGGCATTGTGCGGCAGATCCTGGTTGAGGACGCGCAGCCGGTGGAATTCGACCAGCCGCTCGTCGTCATCGACTGATGGCGATCGAAAAAGTCCTGATCGCGAATCGCGGCGAGATCGCGCTTCGCATCCACCGCGCCTGCCATGAGATGGGCATCAAGACGGTCGCGGTCCATTCGACCGCCGATGCCGATGCGATGCACGTCCGCCTCGCCGACGAGACGGTCTGCATCGGCCCGCCGCCGGCCAGCGAATCCTATCTCAACATCCCGGCGATCATCTCGGCGGCCGAGATCAGCCAGGCCGATGCGATCCACCCCGGCTACGGCTTCCTTTCCGAGAATGCCCGTTTCGCCGAGATCGTCGAGAGCCACGACATCATCTGGATCGGCCCCAAGCCCGAGCATATCCGCACCATGGGCGACAAGATCGAGGCGAAGCGCACCGCCGCCAAACTCGGCCTGCCGCTCGTGCCCGGCTCGGACGGCCCGGTCGAAGAGGTCGCCGAGGCGAAGCGGATCGCGGCCGATGCCGGCTATCCGGTGATCATCAAGGCGGCGTCCGGCGGCGGCGGGCGCGGCATGAAGGTCTGCACCAGCGAGGACCAGCTCGAGACGCTGATGAAGCAGGCCGGATCGGAAGCGAAGGCCGCGTTCGGCGACGCCACCGTTTATATCGAGAAATATCTCGGCGATCCGCGCCACATCGAGTTCCAGGTCTTCGGCGACGGCAAGGGCAATGCGATCCACCTGGGCGAGCGCGACTGCTCGCTCCAGCGCCGCCACCAGAAGGTGCTGGAGGAGGCCCCCTCCCCCGCGATCACGCCGGAGCAGCGCGAGGAGATGGGCCATCTCGTCGCCCGCGCGATGGCCGAGATGGGCTATCGCGGCGCCGGCACGATCGAGTTCCTCTACGAGAATGGCGAATTCTATTTCATCGAGATGAACACGAGGCTCCAGGTCGAGCATCCGGTGACCGAGGCGATCACCGGCCTCGATCTCGTGCGCGAGCAGATCCGGATCGCGGAAGGGCATCCGCTGACGCTGCGCCAGCAGGATGTGGTCTTTCGCGGCCATGCGATCGAATGCCGGATCAATGCCGAAGACCCGAAAAGCTTCGCGCCCTCGCCCGGCCTCGTCACCCAATATCACGCGCCGGGCGGCATGAACGTGCGCGTCGATAGCGGTCTCTATGCCGGCTACCGGGTGCCGCCTTATTACGATTCGATGATCGCCAAGCTGATCGTCTACGGCACGACCCGCAACGGCGCGATGCGGCGGCTGAAGCGCGCGCTCGAGGAATTCGTGATCGACGGCGTCAAGACCACGATCCCGCTCCATCAGGCCCTGCTCGAAGATCCGGAATTCCAGGCCGGCGACTATACGATCAAATGGCTGGAGGAATGGCTGCGCCGAGAGGAGAGCTGACCGCAGCGCATGCCGGCGCCGAAACGGACCGCCGCGCGGTGCGGAACCGGCGCCCCGGCCATGCGTAACCCGCTCCGACAGGGCGTATTTCCGTTCGGAGGTAAGGGACATGAAACTGCTTCCAATGCTTGCGGCGGCGGGCGTCGCCGCATCCGTGATCGCGATGCCGGCGACGCCGGCGAGCGCGCAGCGCGGCTATCATGGCCGGCATCACAATGGCGGCTGGAATCGCTGGCGCGAGCATCGCGTCGCCGGCCATGGCTGGAACGGGCCGAGCTGGCATGGCCGGCGCGGCCGCCATTATGGCTGGTATCGCTGGAACAACCGCTATTACCGCAACTGCACCTGGCGCTGGGGCGCCCGCCATCGCCGCATCTGGCGCTGCTGGTAATCGCCGGCAAAGCCCGTTGGTTTGCCGGCGCCCCTGGTGCATAGGGACGCCATGAAAGCGACCATCTGGCACAACCCGAACTGCTCGACCTCGCGCAACGCGCTTTCGCATTTGCGCGAGGTCGGCGCGGACGTGAGCATCGTCGAATATCTGAAGACGCCGCCACCCCGCGACGAACTGGCGCGCCTCTTCGAGCGCGCCGGCATGACTCCGCGCCAGGGGCTGCGGATGAAGGAAGCGGCCGCGAAGGCGCTGGTCGCGCGCGGCGCCGACGATGCGGCGATCCTCGATGCGATGGCGGCCGATCCGATCCTGATCGAGCGACCGCTCGTCGAGACCGAAAAGGGCGTTCGCCTCGCCCGGCCGCTGGAGAAGGTGGACGAGATACTCTAAGCCTCCTTCCATCCGGAAGGAGCGCCTATGCAGTCGATCGCGGTCTACAGCCTCAAGGGAGGAGTCGGGAAGACCACGCTCGCGGTCAATCTCGCCTGGGCGGCCGCCACGCGCTCGTCCCGCCGGACGCTGCTGTGGGATCTCGACGCCCAGTCGGCCGCCGGCTTCCTGCTCGGCGCGACCGGCAAGACAGGCAAGGACGCGCAGGCGGTCTTCGCCAAAGAGGCCGACCCCGAAAAGCTGATCCGCAAGACCGCGATCGCGCGCCTCGATCTGCTTCCCGCCGATGCCTCGCTGCGCGGCCTCGACCGGTTCCTTTTCAGCCTCGCCAAGAAGAAGCGCCTGCTCAAGCTGATCGAGGAGGTCGGCCGCGATTACGATCGGGTGATCCTCGACGCGCCGCCGGGACTTACCGAAACCAGCGAGCAGGTGCTGCGCGCCGCCGATCTCATCATCGTGCCGGTGATCCCTTCACCGCTTTCGCGGCGCGCGCTCGACGAGGTCGTCGGCTTCCTCGACAGCCATTCGATCCGGCGCGGGCCGATCCTGCCGGTTTACAACATGGTCGATCGCCGCCGCTCGCTGCACCGCGCCGCGATCGAGGCCCACCCCGACTGGCCGGTGATTCCGATGGCGAGCGCGCTCGAGGCGATGAGCACCGATCCGAGCGCGGTCGGCCGCCTCCCCGCCGCCTCGCCCGCGGGCGTTGCGCTGTTCGGCTTGTGGCGCGGGATCGAAAAGCGGCTCGCCCGGATCGCCCGGGCGGCCTGACGCACGACGCCGGCGGCGGATGACGCTCGATCCCGATCTTCTGCTGCGCGGCTACGCTGCCGGCATCTTCCCGATGGCCGACAGCCGAACCGCGAAGGAGGTCTATTGGGTTGAGCCGCGACAGCGCGCGATTCTGCCCCTCGATCGACTCCACCTCTCCAGATCGCTGCGCAAGACCTTGAGATCGGATCGCTTCGAGGTAACGCGCGACCGCGCCTTCGGGGAGGTCGTGCGGCGTTGCGCGGGGCGGGCCGAAACCTGGATCAATGCCGGGATCGAGGTCGGTTATGCCGAGCTCCACCGGCGCGGCCATGCCCATTCGGTCGAAGCCTGGGCGGACCGGACGCTGGTTGGCGGCCTTTACGGGGTGCGGCTTGGCCGCGCCTTCTTCGGCGAGAGCATGTTCTCGGATGTCGCCGACGCATCGAAGGTCGCGCTCGCCTGGCTGGTGGCGCGCCTGAAAGTGGGCGGGTTCGTCCTGCTCGACTGCCAGTTCATGACCGATCACCTCAAAAGCCTGGGCGCGGTCGAGATCGCCCAGGCGGACTATCTCGCGCTGTTGGCGACGGCCGTCGGCGGCGGCGGCGCGGCTTCGGCGGGAGCGACGGCCGGCGGCGCGGGCGCGGCGGACGCCTCGTTCGACGCACTCGATACATTGCTCGCCGCGCGCGTGCCGCGCGCCGGCGCCGGCGTGCCACCCTCCGGATGGGTCATCGCGCAGCTCTTGGGCCAGACGTCGTAGATCGGGTGCTCGACGACGTTCAGCGACGGCGATTCCTTGTACAGCCAGCCCGAAAAGACCCGCTGGAACTGGCCTTGCGGGTTGCGGACGTCGAGCTGGACGAAGGCGCCGGTTAGTTGCTGCACTTCCCAGGGCGCGGTCGTCTCGCAGGCGCGCAGCCGCACGATCACGTCGCCGACGCGCACCGTCTGGCCTGGGCGCAAGGTCAGATCCCGCGTCTCGCCGGTACGCTTGTTGAGCAGGCCCAGCACCGCGACGCGCTGCGCCATCGGCGTCGTTCCCGGCGGCTCGCGCGTCACCGTCTGCGGGATATCGACGGTCTGGATTTCCTCATTGCCCTCGGCGTTCTGGACCGGCGCGCCAGTCGGCCCGCAGGCGGCCAGCGCGGCGAGCGCCGCGCACAGCGCGAAGATCCGGCGCCGCGCCATTGCTCAGTCGGGCGTCCATGCCTGATAGTCGCCACTCGCCCGCGCGCGCTGGCCGCCGCGCTCGAGCGCGCCGGACGGGCGATAGGCGTAAGGCGTGCCGGTCAGGTTCGGCTCCGGCGCCTTGAGGAAAGGCGGCGCCGGCGGCAGCGCCCGATCGGGCACGTCGTCGATCTGGCGGGTGAGCCAGGCATACCAGTCCGGCGGCACGCGGCTGACGTCGTTGGACCCCTTGTAGATCACCCAGCGCCGGCCGGCGCCTTCGCGATAGACATTGCCGTCCATATCCTCGCCGACGGTGGTGCCGTTGCGCCAGTTGAACAGGGTCGTGCCGAACGACGCGCCGTCCCACCAGGTGAAGAGATTCTTGAAGAAGCCCATGGGTAAGGCGCCTAGCCCCGATGCCGCATCGCGCGCAAGCCTCGGCGGGTCAGGCGGTCTCGACCTCGACCGCGAGCGGCCCCTTGCGACCCATCGCGATGCGGGCGCGCAACGGCTGATCGGGTACGAGATCACCGAGTCCGCCGCGCCGCACCGTTTCCATATGGACGAAGATGTCCTGCGATTCATCCTCCGGGCGAACGAGAAAGCCGTAGCCGCGCAGCCGGTTGAACCATTTGACCCGGACCGGCTCGAACGGCCCCGCATCGTCGAGCAAGGCGGCCGGATCGATCCGGTCGACGGCCATGTCGGAATGGCGATTGAGCTCCGGCACGATCGCCTGGCTGAGGTCGATCGACAGCACCTTGCGCGCCTGCAGCCCCCGTTGCTGCTCGGCGACCAGCATCTCGACCAGAGCACCTTCGGGAAGGCTGCGGCGATCATGTTCCCGAAGCACGCTGAAATGGACGAGCACGTCGCCTTGCGCGCCGTCGCAAATGGCGAAGCCGAAGCCGCGCGTGGCATCGAACCATTTGATCGCACCGGTCATGCGGATCAGCCGCTCGTCATCCTCATGCGCCGACGGCCCGCTTTCAGCGGGAGCAGCCGTTAAATCAGCCGTCTCCTGGCGCGACGTCATCGAAACCGACCTGAACTTTGATGTTTAAGCTTTATCGTAAAACTACCACGGTTTCGCCATTTGTGAACCATCGCCATTCACGATCCGTCTTCCTCCGGGATTTCGCCCGGCCGCGCCCTCACGATCCGGCCGGCGAGCGCGACGGAATGGCCCGCCCGGACCATCGCCGCGAACGCCTTGTCGCGCGCCGCCCGATCCGATTCTTCCGGCGCAAAGGGACCGATCCGCCGCCGTTCCGCGAAACGCAGCGCCGCCGCCCAGGCGCCGGCATTCGCGGCCTCGCGCGCCTCGGCGCCTTCCTCCTGCGCGACTCCGGCCGCCTTCAGCGCGGCGGACACGCGGCGCGCGCCATAGCCGCGCCGGCCGAGCGCGGTGGCGCGGGCCATGGCGAAGGCGGCGTCGTCGACATAGCGAAGCTCCGCCATCTTCCCGACCAGGCGATCGACATCCGGCGGATAGGCTCCCGCCCAGCCCCGCTCGACCAGCTTGCGACCGAGATAGGCCGCAAGCTTGGCCCGGGTGGTCGCGTAGCGTTCGGCGTAGCGCAGCGCCGCGCGCTCCAGCGTCGCGGGATCGAGCGGCGGGCGATTCCTCATGTTACGGCGATGTGTCATCGCCATGTTTGTGCCATAGTCGAGCCGGATTATGAACGCGCCTCGCCTCTTAAGGGGATCGCTGGACTGTAATTTCGGGGCATCATGCCCACCAAATGAGGATTCAGCCGGACGTGCTTGATCTTGAAGGCCGGGAGAAGCCGATGAAAATGGCGCCCCCCGCAGGGCTTCAGCCCACGCCGACCCATGACGATCTGCCGCGCCGCTTCGCCGATTTCGCGACGATGCCGGAGGCGCTCGATTATGCCGCGAAGGGCGTGCGCGGCCTCAATTTCCACGATGCGCGCGGCCAGCTTGTGCGCGTCTATACCTATGCCGAGCTGCGCGAGGACGCGCTCGACAACGCAGCGCGCCTGATCGCGCGCGGGGTGAAGCCGGGCCAACGGGTCGCGCTCGTCGCCGAGACCGCGGCCGAATTCGTCGCGTTGTTCTTCGGCGCGCTCTATGCCGGCGCCTGGCCGGTGCCGCTGCCACTGCCGACCTCGTTCGGCGGGCGCGAGGCCTATGTCGACCAGCTCAAGGTACAGCTCACCAGCGCCGACCCAATCCTCTTCCTCTATCCGCCCGAGCTCGCCGGCATGGCGGACGACGCCGCCATGGTCAGCGGCTGCGCCGGCCTCGGCTGGGATGCCTTCGCCGCCGAGCCGGCCGTGCGCGGCCCCCTGCCCCAGGCCGATCCGGACGACATCGCCTATCTGCAATATTCGAGCGGATCGACCCGATTCCCGCACGGCGTCGCGGTCACGCATCGTGGACTGCTCTCCAATCTCGCCGCGCACAGCCACGGCATGAAGATGGGGCCGACCGACCGCGGCGTTTCCTGGCTGCCCTTCTACCACGACATGGGGCTCGTCGGCTGTCTGCTCTCGACGGTCGCGAACCAGATGTCGGTCGACTACCTCAAGACCGAGGATTTCGCGCGCCGCCCGCTCGCCTGGCTCGATCTCATCAGCCGCAACCAGGGCACGACGATGAGCTATTCGCCGACCTTCGGTTACGACATCTGCGCGCGGCGCGTCTCGACCCAGATGGACGTCGCCGAACGGTTCGATCTCTCGCGCTGGCGGGTCGCCGGCAACGGCGCCGACATGATCCGGCCCGACGTCATGCAGGCCTTCGTCGACACCTTCGCGCCGGCCGGGTTCAAGGCGTCGAGCTTCCTGCCGAGCTACGGTCTGGCCGAAGCGACGCTTGCCGTTTCGATCATGCCGCCGGGCGAGGGCATCGTCGTCCAGACGGTGGAGGAGACCCTGCTCGCCGGCGGCACCCCGGGCGAGCGCGACCGGCCGCAACGCTATCGCGCGGTCGTCAACTGCGGCAAGCCGGTGCTGGACATGATCGTCGAGATTCGCGGCGAGGATGGAACCCCGCTCGCCGAGCGCGAGATCGGCAAGGTCCATTGCCGCGGCACATCGGTGATGGTCGGCTATTTCCGCGACGAGGAGGCGACCAAGGCCTGTCTCGATGACGACGGATGGCTCGACACCGGCGACATGGGCTACATGTCCGACGGCTATCTCTACATCGTCGGCCGCGCCAAGGACATGATCATCATCAACGGCAAGAATCACTGGCCGCAGGACATCGAATGGGCGGTCGAGCAACTGCCCGGCTTCAAGGCCGGCGACATCGCCGCCTTCGCGATCACCACGACCGGCGGCGAGGAGACGCCGGCGGTGCTCGTCCAGTGCCGCACTTCGGATCGCGGGGAACGCGGCAAGCTCAAGGATCTCATCCGTGAGCGGGTGCGGGCGATCACCGGCATGAACTGCGTGATCGAGCTGGTGCCGCCGCGTTCGCTGCCGCGCACCAGCTCCGGCAAGCTGTCGCGCGCCAAGGCCCGCAATCTCTATCTTTCGGGCGAGATCGAGACCTACGACATCGCCGCCTGACCGGATGCGATCGCGAATTAGGATAACCCTTCCCTAACGCTTTTCCGGATATGGCCTTCCAGGAAGCGCCATGACCGAAAAGAACTTGCCCACACTCGACTGGCGGGTCGTGTCAAATCGCAAGGCACCGGACGGCGTCCGTGGCTGGGGCCGCGTGCGCGCCGCCCAGCTCCACGAAATGGGCCGGGCGATGGAGATCGCGGCCTGGGGCCAGACCTTCAACGCGCTCCTCATCTGCTACCTGCTCGCCGGCCGGGCGCCGCCGGTCCTGATCGCCGCCTGGATGCTGAGCCTCGCGCTGCTGATGGTCTATATCGTGCAGAACAAGCGCAAGCTTCGCGGCCGCCAGATCCACTCGCTCCCGCGCAAGACGTTGAACCGGGCGGCCTATCACACGGTGTTCTTCGGCACCGTCTGGGCCTTCCCCGCGCGCTACCTGTTCGAATATGCCAATCACGGCCAGCAGCTCGGCATCTGCGTGATCACCGCGACGATGATGGCCGGCGCCACCTTCGTCTTCGCGCCCGTCGCCCCGGCCGCCGCGCCCTATGTGCTGATCATGGGGGTCGCGGTGACCAAGATGCTGATGACGTCGGGATCGCCGACCATCGTCGCGATCGGCCCGATCTACACGCTGGCGATGATGGGCATGGTGCTGGTGAACGGCCGCGCCTTCCTGCAGCGCAAGTGCCTCGATATCGCGCTCGAGGAGCGGGAGGAGACGGTCAGCCTGCTGCTGCGCGAATTCGAAAGCTCCGATGCCGACTGGCTCTGGCACACCAACAACCGGCTCGCCTTCCAGAACGTGTCGGCCCGCTTCGCCCGCGCGATCGGGCGAAATGTCGAGGAGATCGAGGGCATGGTCTTCGCCGAGTTCCTGAAGGCCGTTCCGCGGTCCGATCAATCCACGCGGCGCGCCCTCGCCTCGATCGAAGCCTGCATGGCCCGGCGCGAGCCCTTCGCCGACATCATCCTCCCTTTCCCCTTCGGCGAAGGCGTGCATAACATCGAGCTTTCGGCGCGGCCGATCTTCAGCAAGCAGGGGCGCTTCACCGGCTATCACGGGGTCGGTTCCGACGTGACGGACGCGCGGCTCGCGGCGGACCGGATCGCGCACATGGCGCGCCACGACGCGCTCACCGGCCTGCCCAACCGGCTCCAGGTTCTCGACAATCTCGAAAGCGCGCTCTCCGCGGCGAAGGCCGGGGGCAGCGCGTGCGCGGTGCTGCTGGTCGATCTCGACCGGTTCAAGACGATCAACGATTCGCTCGGCCACGTCGCCGGCGACCATCTGCTGAAGCAGGTCGCGCGCTGCTTCGAGACCGTGATCGCCGACGACATGACCGCCGGCCGTCTCGGCGGCGACGAATTCGCGATCGTCGTTCCGGTCGTGACGAGCCGCGACGAGCTCGAGCAGCTCTGCCTGGCCCTGGTCGGCGCGCTCCAGGGCCCGTTCCTCTATCGCGACCAACGCTTGTTCATCGGCGCGAGCATCGGCGTTTCGATCGGTCCCAAGGACGGCGAGACCGTCGAGGAGATGATCCGCAGCGCCGACCTCGCGCTCTACAAGGCCAAGGACGGCAGCGGCAACGATATCCGCTTCTTCGATCCCAGCTTCCATCTCGAGGCCGAGGAGCGGCGCAAGATCGAGCTGGCGCTGCACACCGCCGCCGATGCCGGCGAATTCAGCCTCGCCTTCCAGCCCGTCGTCGATGCCGGCACGCTCAAGATCCGCAGCTTCGAGGCATTGCTGCGCTGGCACAATCCGGAGCTCGGCCAGATTCCGCCCGACAAGTTCATTCCGATCGCCGAGGAGACCGGGATGCTCGGCCGGATCGGCGAATGGGTGCTCCGCACCGCCTGCCGCGAGGCGGCGGGCTGGCCGCGCGAGATTTCGGTCGCGGTCAACGTCTCGCCGCGCCAGCTTCGCGACCCCGCCTTCATCGTCACGCTGGTCTCGGCCCTGACCCAGGCGGGGCTGGAGCCGCACCGGCTGGAGCTGGAGGTGACCGAGACGGTCTTCCTGGAGCTGACCGCGCCGACCCAGAAGATCCTGCAACAGATCCAGAGCCTCGGCGTCCGCCTCGCGATGGACGATTTCGGCACTGGCTATTCCTCGCTCGGCTATCTGAGGAAGGCCGATTTCGACACGCTGAAGATCGACCGCAGCTTCGTCCAGGCGGTCTCGATGCAGGATCCGGAAAGCACCGCGATCATCCGCGCCGTCGTCGCGCTCGCCGGAAGCCTGGGCATGAAGACCGTCGCCGAGGGCGTCGCGACCGAGGAGCAGTTGAAGCTGGTCCGCGCCCTGGGCTGCGACCGTATCCAGGGCTATATCTTCTCGCGGCCGGTGTCGGGATCGACCGCGAAGGCAATGCTGGGCGATCCGGGCAATCTCGCCGCCGCCTGAGCGGCGGTCCCACGCGGCTCTTGCGCCACCGTCGCCCGCCGTCTAGGAGCGCGCTTCCGGCGCTAGGAGTGTAGCTCAGCTGGTAGAGCATCGGTCTCCAAAACCGAGGGCCGTGGGTTCGAGTCCCTCCACTCCTGCCATTCCGCTTCGCCCCGACGAGCTTCGCTGGCGCCGCGAAAGGTCCCAATGTTCGCAGTGACCATGGGGGTTCGCGCGGGCCGGGCGGGCCCCGATTTTTCCGAAACTTCGCGAACTTCACGCATATCGCGCATCGCGAGAAGGCGCGGCCAATCGACATTTGCAAAGAGCCGAATCGAACATAGCACGAACATTGACTGTAGGAAAGAACCGGCCCAACGAGCCGCGACGGCGCGGGCCGCTAGCGGCCGCTTTCGACCAACCGGCGCTCTTCGTCGGTGAGCCTGAAGAGATGACAGGTCAGCTCATGAAGCTGGACCTCATCGTCACGGATCACGCGGCTCAACCGGGCCAGCTTGTCGCCGATGGCGACGATCTGTCCGGCGACGGCGGAATCGGCCGAGGTGGCGACATGGCGAAGGCGCGCGACCAGGCGCCTGGCGTCGCCCTTGCCCGACGGCTGGAAGTCAAGCGCGACGGCGCGCCATTGCGCCGCGACGAGCGCGCTTTCGGGATCGGACACGAACACGCGCGCCGCCTCGGCCTCGTCGATCAGGAAGGCGAGCTTGCCGGCGTCGAGCACGACCTCGGCGGCGGAATCGAGGCGGATCAGGCCGTCGATGCGGGCGAGCGCGGCCTCCTCGTCGGCGGCGCGCTGCTCGTCCACCCATTGCTTGCGATCGGCGGGCTTGAGGCTGGCCGGCGCGCCCGCCTCGATCGCGTCGATAGCGCGGACCTCGGGCAGCAAGCGTTCGAGCGGCCAGCGCGTGCGCGCGACCGCTTCGAGCCGCTCGTCGAGACGCGCGCGTAGATCGACCTGCTCGGTCCTGCGCTCCTGCATGCCCTTGGCGAGGGCGTGAATGGCCGCTCGCCCGGCACGATTCGATGGCGGAATCGGCAGCGGAGCGATGAACTGCTTGTTGGCTTCGTAGTAGCCATTGTCCTTGGGTTTACCGAGCCATTTGAAGATGTAATTCGACACCGGCGCATTCAGGACGCCTAGTAGGAACCATCCGTTGTCGTTGCGGGGAAGGATGCCGTTCACCCGGACGTTGTTGACATAGAAGCGACCGTGTTCGTCGAATGACAGCCTCAATTCCGGTACCAGTTGAGCGACAAGCAGCTTCGGCACCTCCTGTTTATCGAGGTTCTGGGTGCGGCCCATGCGATACCATTTGTCGTCGTCGAACTTCCCGCCTTCGCGGGCGCGCAACTCGGCCTCGGACCCCTTCAGATATTTCCACGCCTTCGGAAACCCGCTCGCCAGCTCGTCCGGCGCGAGGAGCGCCGCGCCATCGGCATCGACGCGATAGGGAAACAGCAGATAGGTATCGGTACGGGGCTCGATGAAGCGCTTCGCCTCCGCGCCGGAGACGAGCGGCTTCATGATCGCGTCCTCGATCCCGACCTCGACGGGCGCGCCCTTCCGGCCGTTCTCGCGCGGGATGTAGGCGTAGCGGTTCCGGCCCAGCCGCCGCAGATGGTAGATGTGATCGGCGCTGGTGATGATGCCCTGGAAAATGGCCGATGTATTTTCCCGATCTCCCAACGGCAGCCCGTCACGCCCAAGACGTTCGATCATCGAGCGCACAGGCCTTGGCGCCAACAGCCAGGGCTTCAGCGGGGCGGCGATCTCGGCGTAGGGCAAAGCGAGATCGGGATCGTCCCAATCCGCGCGGCTGATATCGCCATCGGGCACGAAGGCGAGATGGACGGCATCGGACGGCGCCTTCGAGAAAATCTGGATGGCGGTGTAGATGGTCGCTTCCTCGAACACCTGGAAGGAGCGGAAATCGAGCCATTTCTCCAGGTGCCGACCGGCATGGACGAGGCCGCGCAGTCCCGCGCCATATTCGAGCGTCGGCCAGAGATTGGGGGCGATATAGCCCATGCGCCCGCCTTCGTTCAGCAGCGACAGGCCCTTTTCGATGAACGGCAGATAGAGATCGAAATTGCCGGTGCCGGTGGAGACATAGGGCGCCTCGCCGCTGGACCCCGAGACCAGCCACGCGGCCATATCGGCATGGACCTGCTTGAAATTTTGAAGCTTCACATAAGGCGGATTGCCAATCACCGCATCGAAGCCGCCAATCGCGAAATCGCCCTCCCAATCGAAGGTGTTGATCCGATCGCGCTCCTCGGCGTCGTCGAGCCGCCGCTTGTTGTAGAAACGGCTGTCCACCAGGCTGTTGCCGCACTGGATGTTGCGATCGAGCCCCGACAAAGGCCGGTTCGCCCGCGCCGTGTGCAGCCAAAGGGAAAGGCGGGTGATCTCCACCGAGGCGGGGTTGATATCGACGCCGAACAGGTTGCCGGTCAGGATCGCTTCGGTGATCTCCGCTTCCTCGGGCCGGCTTCCCAGGGCGCCCGTGCGCACCGCGGCGTCGGCGGCGGCCGCGAACTCGACCTCCAGATAGCGCAAGGCGGCGATCAGGAACGCACCCGAACCGCAGGCCGGATCGATCACCCGGATCCGCCCCAGCCTCTCCCAATAGGCGGCCGCCGCCTCCCGCGAAGGATCGCCCGCCTCCGGAACGCCGGCCTCGGCCTTCCACCGCGCCAGCAGCGGATCGATCGTCTCCTCGATGATCCGGCGCACGACCCATTCGGGCGTGTAGTAGACGCCGTCGCGTTTGCGCTTCGTCACCTGGGCCAGTGAAACCCGGTCCTCGGCCTCGGCCTCCAGCGCTTCGAGCTCGACGATCGATTGCTCGAAGATGTGGCCCAGCGTGTAAAGGCCGATGCTGTTCCTGGCATCGCCCTCGCGCGCGAAATTATAGTTGGCGGCGAGATAGAGAAGCGTGTCCTTGTGCCGCTCGATCTCCGCCCGGTTGCGGCCCTGGCCGTGGCGGACGAACAGCCGGTTGGGCAGCGCGAGCGCATCGACATGCGGATCGTCCGCGAACAGCCCGCCATTGAACTGGTGGATATCGGCCGAGCCCAGCTTGCCGCCCTTGTTCATGGTCCCGAAAATCTGTTTCAGCCGCCGCCAGACCTCATCCCCTTCCGGTTCCAGGAACTGGTCGTCGCTCTGGCGCTTGAGCTCATCCTGCAGCGCATTCGACGGAAAGCCGACGCGACCGCCCATATCCTCCGCGAACATCAGGAAGATCAGCCGGTCCAGCAGCTTCTGACCCAGCCGCACCGCGCCCGAGCGGGTCACGCCGTCGGGCCGGTGCAGCATGATGTGGCGAATCAGCACCTCGCGATAAGCACGATAATCCTTGTAGAAATCGTCCTCCAGCCGGCCCTCGACGACGCCCTGCCGCTCGATCAGCCGCTCCAGCCGGGTCCGGCCGGCGTCGGACAGGAGCATGTCGGGGCGGAACAGGCGTTGGAACAGGAAGCGATCGAACCGCGCCTCCTCGTCGCCGCCGAGCAAGGTCGTGCGGTTGAACAGATCACCGCCCTCGATGCGGAAAAGCAGGTAGCGATCCGGGAAACCATCCCACCAGTAGAGGCGGAACTCGTTCATGTCGGTGACGATGGCATAGCGGGGCTGGACAGGCTCGTTGCCGAACAGACCGCGCCGCGCGTTCCACAGATAATCCTTCGCCTGCATGACCGGCGAACGGCTGTTGCCCTTGCGGTTCTGCGGCGCGTCGAGACCGGACTTCACATCCTTGAATTCGCAGACGACCTGCGGGATCGGCGTACCGGCGCCGCCGAAATTACCGACCGCGAGATCGGCCTCGCCGCGATTGCCCGACTGGCCGGCGCCGGCGATCGGGAATTTCGGATGGAGGTGATAGCGATCGGCGCCGGTGCCATCGTCGCGATAGCCCCACGTCTCGACGAAGAAGCGCTGGATGAAGGAGGCTTCCGCCTGGGTTTCGCGGCGCACCGCGCGCCCGTGCCAGGCTTTCAGACGATCCAGCAAGGCATCGTCATGACCGGCGTCGAGCCAATCGCGATAGTCGTAATGAAGCTCCGCCTTCAGGAACTCGCGGTCGAGCAGCGGCTTGAAGCGGTCAGGCGTCACGCCGCCGCCCCTCCGGCCCGGCCGATCGCGTCATCCACAGCTTTCTTCGTCCCCCGGCTTGCGCCATGCGCCCATCCTCTTAGGGTTCTCCATGCACGGCAAGCGGCCGGTTGCAAAGAGGCGATGATGACGGCGGGCGACGAACGAAGCGAACATTTCTCCAGCGAGGCCAATCAGTTGGGATTCGACCTTGGGGAGACGAGAGCGCCGAGACGTTTCGAGCCCGATCGTGACGACGTGCGCACCGACCTGCGGCAATTGCTCGATGAAGCGCGGGCCGCCATCGAGACGCCGCCATGGGACGAACGCACCTTCCGCTACAACAAGATCGTGTTCGTGCAGCTGACTCGCTGGCTCCCCGATGAGGAGGCGGAGCAATTGTGCCTGGCGTTCGCGGAAGAAGCGAAGCGGATCGAACTGCTCTATGCCGCCTGAGCGGTCCGCTGCATCGCCCCTTGCCGCGCGTTTCCCATCCCGCTAGAAGCCGCGCTCAATCCGGCATGGGTGGAAGCGGCACCGGTCCTTGGGTAAGGACGGGGCAGCGGGCCCTTGCCCGGCGCTGGTCTGGCATAAGCGGGACCAACGCTTATGTAGGCGGCTTCGGTCTTCGGCGGCCGCAAAGAGAGAAGGTTCGACGCACGTGGCGAGATTCGCACCCGGCAAGTTCATCAACGAGGTCAAGATCGAGACGGCGAAGATCGTCTGGCCGACGCGCAAGCAGACGGCGATGACGGCGCTGATGGTCGTCATCATGACGTTGATCCTGGCGCTGTTCTTCTTCGCGGTCGACACCTTTTTCGGCGCGATCGTCCATAAGCTTTTGAGCTTGCTCAGCTAAGGCCCTCAGGCCCTCACCCCGTCCCTCTCCCGCAGGCGGGAGGGGGAGATTGAAGATAGACAGGAACCACGAAACCCATGTCCCGCTGGTACATCATCCACGCTTATTCGGGCTTCGAGAACAAGGTCCGCGATTCGATCATGGCGGAAGCGACCCGCATGGGCCTCGACGCGCTCGTCGAGAATGTCGAGGTGCCGACCGAGAAGGTCACCGAGGTCCGTCGCGGCAAAAAGGTGACGAGCGACCGCAAGTTCTTCCCGGGCTATGTGCTCGCCAAGCTCAGCATGAGCGACGATGTCTATCACCTGGTCAAGAACACGCCCAAGGTGACCGGCTTCCTCGGCTCGAGCGGCAAGCCGCAGCCGATCAGCGACGCAGAGGCCGCCCGCATCCTCAACACCAAGGATGAAGCCGCCAAGGCCGAGCCCAAGACCCGGATCAGCGTCGATTACGAGATCGGCGACAATGTGAAGGTGCTCGACGGCCCGTTCGCGAGCTTCAACGGCGTCGTCGAGGAGCTCGATTTCGAAAAGGGCCGCGTCAAGGTCGGCGTCTCGATCTTCGGCCGCGCCACGCCGGTCGAGCTTGAGTTCGAGCAGGTCGAACGGGTGAAGTAAGGCCGCTCCGGGCCCGCTCATATCCGCAACTGGCTGCCGAGCTCGACGACTCGGTTGGCGGGCAGTTTGAAGAACTCCATCGCGCTTTCGGAACTCTTCATCATCCAGGCGAACAGCCGTTCGCGCCACAACGCCATGCCCGGCTCTTCCCTGGCCGCGATCAGCTTTTGACGGCCGAGGAAGAAGCTCGTGCTCATCATGCTGAAGGCCGCGCCGCACGATTCGGTGCGCGCGAGATCGGCGGGCACATCGACCTCGTCCATGAAGCCGTAATGCAGGACGACCTGGTAGAAGCCCCTTGCCGCGCGATGCACGTCGGGCCGCTCGCCGGGCGGAACGTGCGGCACGCCCTCGACCTTCACGTTCAGGATCAGCACGCGCTCGTGGATCACCTGATTGTGCTTCAGATTGTGGAGGAGCGCGGACGGGATCGTGTCCGGCGACGTCGACAGGAACACCGCGGTCCCGCGCACCCGTTGCACGGCGATCGCGGACTTGAGGAAGACATGGATCGGGAGCGCATCCCGCTCGAGCCGCCGGCGCATCAGCGCCCGCCCCCGCGCCCAGGTCGTCAACACCGTGAAAATGATCGCGGCGACGACCAGGGGGAACCAGCCGCCGTCGGCGACCTTGGTGACGTTCGAGGCGAAGAAGGCCAGATCGATCGCGGCGAACAACCCGATCGTCAGCGCGGCGAGGAAGCGATTCCACCGCCATACCCGGAAGACGAGCACCGCGAGCATGGCGGTCGTGATGATCATCGTGCCGCTGACCGCGATGCCGTAGGCCGAGGCGAGACTGGTCGACTGGCGGAAGCCGAGGACCAGCAGCAGCACCATCGCCAGCAGACCCCAGTTGACCGCCGGCATGTAGATCTGTCCGGCGGCGCGGGCGCTGGTATGCTCGGCCCGGAGCCGCGGAAGGAAACCGAGCTGGACCGCCTGATGGGTGACCGAGAAGGCGCCGGAGATCACCGCCTGGCTCGCGATGATGGTCGCCGCGGTGGCAATGACCACCAGCGGCAGGCGCGCCCAATCCGGCGCCATCAGGTAGAAGGGATTGACGACCGCCGACGGCGTGCTCAACAGCAGCGCGCCCTGTCCGAAATAGTTCAGCGCCAGACACGGATAGACGAGGGAGAGCCAGGAAAGGCCGATCGCCCGGCGCCCGAAATGGCCCATGTCCGCATAGAGCGTCTCGGTCCCGGTCATGGCGAGGAACACCGAGCCCATGGCGAGGAAGGCCAGTTTGGGATCGTGGATGAAGAACGCGACTGCCCAATGGGGGCTCAGCGCAGCTAGGATTCCGGGATTCTTGAGGATGTTCCAGCCACCGAGGCCCGCAAGCGTCGCGAAATAGACGAGCACGACCGGACCGAACATCGCGCCCACCTTCGCCGTGCCCCGGGACTGAACGACGAAAAGGCCGATCAGGACGACGAGCGCGATCGGGACGACGAGCGACCGCAGATTCGACTGGACGATGGTCAATCCCTCCACCGCCGAAAGGACCGAGATCGCGGGCGTGATCATCGCGTCGCCATAGAAGAGGGCGGCGGCAAGAACGCCCATCACCACCAGGCCCCCCGCCCATCTGTTTTCGCCGAGGGTGCGCTGAATCAACGCGAGCAGCGCGAAGGAACCGCCTTCGCCCTTGTTGTCGGCCCGCATCGCGACCACGACATATTTGATCGTGACAACCAGCATCAGCGACCAGAAGATAAGGCTCAGTACGCCGAAGATGTGCAGGCGATCGACGGCCAGCGGGTGCGGCCCGACGAAGCTTTCCTTCATCGTGTAGAGCGGCGACGTGCCGATATCGCCATAGACGACGCCGAGCGCGCCGAGCATCATCATGGGCAACGAATGCCCCTGGATTTCGCCCGGCGCTCCGGCGGGCCCGGCGGCGGTCTGCGCGGAAATAGCCATGGCGGCGCGATGTGGGGCCGGCCGGCATGAAGATTCCATGTGGATCGCGGCGCCGACGCATGAAGAAACGCGGATAATCGGGCGCGGAACACTCGACGCGGGCGCGGGTTCGACGCACTTAAGGGGGCGATGACCGACCTACCCGCCGGCAAGGACTCCGCCGCCGCGCAGCTTCGCGGCTATGTCGAATCGTTGCTCATGGTCGCCGCGTCCACGCTTGCCGGCCTCGCCATCGCGCCGCGATGGGGCAATTCGGCGATCGACCTGCTCTATCTGCCCGCCGTTCTCGCGGCGGCGGTGCTCGTCGGGCTCGGCCCCGCCCTCCTTGCCGCGCTGGCCTCCGCCCTCGCCTACAATTTCTTCTTCACCATCCCGCGCCTCACGTTGCGGATCGACAGTCCGAACGACATCGTCACCGTCATCGTCCTGTTCGGGACCGCGGTGGTGACCAGCCAGCTCGCCGCATCGGTGCGCCGCCAGGCCCGAATCGCGCAGGCGCACGCCGCGCGCAATGCGACCGTCGCCGGGCTTGCGGGGCGGTTGCTCGCCTGCGCGTCGCAACGCGAGATCGCCGATGTCACCACGCGGGAGCTGGGCGGGGTCTTCGATTGCAACGCCGTGCTGATGAGCGGTACGCCCGACCCGGCGCCGCTGCCCGGAGCGCCCTGCGTGCAACTGACGCCGAGCGATATCGGCGTCGCCGCCTTCGTGTTCGAAACGGGCGAACCCGCCGGCCGCGGCGTCGACCGCGCGGTTCCGACCGAATGGCAGTTTCATCCGGTGAAGTCCGGGAACAAGGTGATCGCGGCGATCGGGCTTGCCCGCGACGACGGCGTCCCGGCGGTTCGGCGCGATCGACTGCCGCTGCTCGGCAATCTGCTCGATCAGGTCGCGCTCGCGCTCGAACGAAGTCGGCTCGAAGGCGAAGCACACAGGTTCACGCAGGTCCGCGAGCGCGATCAGCTCCGCTCGGTCCTGCTCTCGTCGATCGGACGGGATCTGAACCCGCCGCTCAGGACAATCGCCGATGCCGTCGGCGCGCTGAGACGCAGCGGATCGGGCGACCGTGCGCTCGTCGCGCGCGTTGGCGCCGAGGCGGCCAGGCTGGAACGCTATCTGGCCGACCTGATGGAGCTCGGCCCCGAGCCCGGCGAGGAGCCTCTCGAAATCGACGGCGTCACGATCGACCTGTTCCGGCGCACCGTGCTCCGCGACGGCGCGGAGGTCCATTTGACTCCGAAGGAATATGCCGTGCTCGCGGAGCTCGCCAAGCATCCGGGGCGCGTGCTCACCCATGCCCACCTGCTGCGGACCGCATGGGGGCCCGCGCAGGAGGAGCAGATCGATTATCTGCGGGTAGCGGTCCGCGCCTTGCGGCAGAAGCTCGAGCTCAATCCGTCGCGACCGGAACTCATCGTCAACGAACCAGCCGTTGGTTATCGGCTGAAACCGGGCCGACGGGATGTCCCCGAGGCATCGAATGCCGCCGCGGGAAGACCGGACGCGAAGAACGACGGCTGAGACGTTACATCTCCCAGATGAGGACAGGGCCGCCGCCGATGCCCGGCGACGGCCGGACGCTGTTCGTTTTCGATCATCAGGATGCCCGCGACTTGGCGAAATTCGCCAGATTGTGGCGAGGGTTTCCGGTGCCTGACGGACCGCAAAAGGTCTCCGCTCGCCTAACCAACTGAAATCACGAAATATAGTTCATCTGGCACGGCTCCTGCTGAAGCATGGGTATCCGGGCATCGAGCCCGCCGCGCCAGAGGAGTATAACGATGTCCAACCTGCTCACCCGCGAAGACACGATGCTCGGCATCTGCCAGGGGATCGGCGAGGATTTCGGCTTCAATGCGAACTGGCTGCGCGTCGGCTTCGCGGTCGCCCTGTTCTTCAGCCCGATCGGCGCGGTCGCCGCTTATCTGGGGCTCGGCCTGGTCGTGCTGGCTTCGCGGCTGATCGCGCCGGTTCCGCGCGATGCGGCGGCGCCCGCCGAGACGGCGACGACCGAGGCAGCGGCGTCGGCGCCGGCACCGGCGCCGGAGATGGCGTTGGCCGCCTGAACCGGCTTCGCTTCGAGACGTTCCGGGGGCGCGGCGCAAGCGGCGCCCCCTTTCCTTTCCGGCGCAACTGGGTTAAGGGCGCGCCCTTCCAACGCATCAGCAGCGGAAAACCTCATGCGGGAGGCAGAGCCGAAAGGCCGCGCCGTTTGCACCGCTCGACTTGAACCCGTCCTGGCGGCCCCGCCCGCCCGGACGCACTAGAGAGTGACACATGGCGAAGAAAATCACGGGCTATATCAAGCTCCAGGTGCCAGCCGGCGCCGCCAATCCGTCGCCGCCGATCGGCCCGGCTTTGGGCCAGCGCGGCGTCAACATCATGGAATTCTGCAAGGCGTTCAACGCGGCGACGCAGGACCTGGAAAAGTCCATGCCGATCCCGACGATCATCACCGTCTATGCGGATCGCAGCTTTTCGTTCGAGACCAAGACGCCGCCGGCGAGCTTCCTGATCAAGAAGGCGGCGGGCATCAAATCGGGCTCCAAGGAGCCGGGCAAGGTCTCCGGCGGGCGGATCAAGCGTTCGCAGCTCGCGCAGATCGCCGAGACCAAGATGAAGGATCTCAACGCCAACGACCTGGAAGCGGCGACGAAGATCATCGAAGGCAGCGCCCGCGCGATGGGCCTCGACGTGGTGGAGGGCTAAGGCGATGGCGAAGCTGACCAAGAAGGCGAAGACGCTCGCCGCGCTCGACGCGCAGAAGCTCTACGGTGTCGATGAAGCGATCGCGACGGCCAAGGCCCATGCGACCGCGAAGTTCGACGAGACGATCGAGATCGCGCTCAACCTGGGCGTCGATCCGCGCCATGCCGACCAGATGGTTCGCGGCGTCGTGACGCTGCCGGCCGGCACGGGCAAGGATGTGCGCGTCGCCGTCTTCGCCAAGGGCGACAAGGCCGAGGAAGCGACCAAGGCCGGTGCCGACATCGTCGGTGCGGAAGACCTGATGGAGACCATCCAGGGCGGCACCATCGATTTCGACCGCGTCATCG
>Ga0164241_10000219_pt1 | contig 135697 bp, 112 predicted proteins | sample OricomyardsoilBY_FD_108780 | JGI IMG/M metagenome (GOLD analysis project Ga0164241, IMG submission 108780) | Backyard soil microbial communities from Emeryville, California, USA - Original compost - Back yard soil (BY) | ecosystem: Environmental > Terrestrial > Soil > Unclassified | place... | reverse complement strand
GTCGGTGGCAAGTTGCACACGGCGCGCAGCCGGAACGATCAAGTAGCGACCGACTTGCGCCTTTATGTACGCGCCGCGCTCGACGAGATTCAAAAGGCTATCCGCGATTTCGCACTTGTCTTGCTCGATCGAGCCGAAGGCGAAATCGAGACCTTGATGCCCAGCTATACGCATCTGCAACGAGCGCAGCCGAGCCGGCTCTCGCACCATATTTTGGCCTGGCACGAGCTGTTGCGGCGTGATTTTGAGCGCCTGGTGGACGCTCGCGAGCGGCTCAATGAATGTCCACTCGGCGCGGGAGCTGTGGCTGGGAGCGGCTACCCACTCGACCGGGAATGGGTCGCTCGGGAGCTCGGTTTCGACGGACCGACCCGCAATTCGATTGACGCTACGGGCAGTCGCGATTTCTTGATGGAGGCCGTTTCCGGGCTCGCCATCTTGGGTGTGCATCTGTCGCGCATCGGCGAAGAGATTGTTTTGTGGAGCACGACTGAGTTTGGTTTCTTGACGCTCTCTGACGCCTTCTCCACCAGCTCCAGCATGATGCCGCAGAAGAAGAATCCTGACGTAGCTGAGCTCGTGCGCGGCAAGGCGGCGCGGCTGGTCGGGCATCTCACGGCGCTCTTGGTGCTCGAAAAGGGCCTTGCCTTTGGCTATGGGCGCGACCTTCAGGAAGACAAAGAGCCTATTTTTCACGCGGTGCGCGACGCCATGCTTTCGCTGCGCGCTCTCACCGGCGCGGTGAAGACGGCCACGTTCAACCGAAAGCGCATGGCCGCGGCACTCGAGGCCGGGCACGTTTGCGCCACCGATCTAGCTGACTATTTGGTGATGGGCGGAGTGCCGTTCCGCGATGCACATCACATTGTGGGTGGGCTCGTGCGCGAGGCCGAGGTGCGCGGCGTGCAACTCGGGGGCTTGCCGCGCGAGGTTCTCGCCAGCGCTCACGCGGTCTTGGCTGAGCCAGGGGTCGAACAGGCGCTCGATCCGAACGCAGCCGTAGAGCGGCGTAAGCTCATTGGGGGTCCGGCTAAGGTTCGCGTGCAGGCCGAGATCGGCGCGGCTCGCTCGTGGTGGGCCAACTGAGCCTCGGTCGAGAAGGGGTCGAGCACGGCGGCGGCGCGAATTAGCCGGAAATTGCGCCTTCCGGCAATTGTTCCACTAGCCCCAGCTTGATGAATAGCTCGCGTAAGTCGGTCGGCAAAGGAGCGATGACAGAAACACGCTCGCCGCTTGCCGGTGATCGAAACGCGAGCCCTAATGCGTGGAGGCCGAGCCGGTGAAAGCCGTGCGTTTCGCGGAACAGGCGATTGTGCTCGCCTTTGCCGTAACGCACATCACCAATGAGTGGGTGGCTCTTCTGCTTCATATGCATGCGGATCTGATGGCGGCGGCCAGTCTTGGGCCACACGCTATAGAGTCCATAACGCTCGGCGTGCCCGAGCAATTGAAAATGGGTGAGTGCAGGCTGAGGTTCGCCGGTGAGATCGCGGGGTAAGGGAGAGTCCGCTATCTTCAGCTCGGGATCATGACCACGAACTAGCGCGAGGTAGTGCTTTTCGATCTGACCTTGCTCGAAGCCTTCCCCGAGTTCGTGCGCGATGCGCGAACTTCGCGCCAAAAGGACGGCGCCACTCGTCGCGCGATCGAGGCGATGCACGGGATATACCCATTCGCCGATCCTGTCCCGTACGATCTGCATGACGGTGGGCTCACGAGTGCCCATGCTGCGGTGCACCAGCATGCCGCTCGGCTTATTCACCACAAGCACGCTCTCGTCTTGGTATAGAATTGTTACTTCGTCGGCCGACGCACTCACTTCGTCGGCTCTCAGCCTCGATGGGCCCTTGGCCTCCAGGGTTTCAGCGACGATACGGGAGAACATCTGTTCGAGTTCCTGCTGAACGGCTTCGCTTTCGATAATGCCGAGTGCCCTCGCGATGGCCTCGAAAGTGGAGAGACCAAAGGGCTTGGGCTCAATCCGTATGCCCCACTGGCTCGGGCGCTCACTCTTCAGAAAGACGCGCTGCACCTGTTCGAGCCCGGGCAAGCGCCGGGCCAGCCGCGCGCCTTGCCTCCAAGTTCCGTCCGGCACAACCAGCGTGATAGGGCGTGGATCGGCTTGAACCAGCTCAGCCGTGAGGGGCAGAGCATCTTCGCTCGGATAGAGCACCCAGGTGCGGCGGGCGGGATCACTCAAATGCGTGAGGTCAAGGCGCTGATCCCGCGTGCCGTGAATATGGAGTTCGTGATTGGGTAGAGCGGCTAGCGCGAGCGGGGCCGTGGCGGTGGGCTTGTCGTGTTCGCGGTAGTGCATCACGACGGCTATGCGCGTCTTGCATTCGAGGCGAGGGATCTCAGCGCAAATGCAGCGTTCTACGTGGAGACGACAGCGGGCGCAGCGAGTGGCTTGTTTTGGTCGGTGGCCCACGGGAGGGCCATCTTTATCTTCGGTGCGTCGACAGCGAAAGGTGCGCGTCCCAAGTCGGTTCGAAGAGGCAGGAAAAAGCCGAGCATGGTAGGGTGCGACCCGCATGAACGCGCCTTTTTTGGCCTTTGCCTGCCCCGCGTGTCGCGCGCCTTTGGTGGAGGGTTCAGCCCCCCACTGGACGTGTCAGGCGTGTTCAGGCCGTTTTCCGACAGTCGGCGGCATTCCGCTCCTGCTTGCGAATCCCGATGCTGTGCTCGAAAGCTGGCGCGCAGGACTCGATCAATTCAACCGCGAGATGGCTGAAAGCGCTCGACACGTCTTGGCCGCGGCCGTCGACGCGGGCCTTCCTGCCAAGGCGCGAGCACGGCTACTTGCTCTCGGCGAGGCTCTGCCTCAGCACGCTAACAATATTCTCGTGCTGTTTGGCGAGGCAGGCATCTTCCAGCAGGGCATGCGGGCCGGTGTGAATGCGTCGGACTTGCTTGAATACTATTCGCTCATCCATCGCGATTTCGTTTGGGCTCCCGAGGTAGACGAAGTCACCCCCAGCGTCGAAACCATCTTGAGCGTCTTGCCTTCATCGTTTCTCTTGGGGCGCACCCTCGTGCTCGGCGCTGGGACGGGCAAGCTGGCTTGGGAGCTTGGGCTCAGATTTGCGCAGGCCGAACCTATCGTTGCGCTAGACGTCAATCCTCTCCCGTTTTTGATTACGGCGAAGCTTTTGCGAGGCGAAAGCCTAGAGTTATTTGAGTTGCCTGGGCAACCGAGACGCTCGGTGGACGCGAGTCGGCTCCGCAAAATCGGATCTCGGTCACCAACTTTGTCGTCATTGCGGCTTATTTTTGGAGATGGGCTCGCCCCTCCTTTTCTCGAGGGCTCGTTCGATACCGTCATAACTCCTTGGTTTGTGGACCAAGTGCCAAAGAATGCTGCGGAGCTCGCTCCGACTATCGCACGCCTACTGGCGCCGGGGGGGAGCTGGGTGAATCACGGACCGCTCATCTACAATCCTGGACACACCGCGGCGGCCCACCGCTACACAGCCGACGAGTTCTTAGAACTCGTTCAGAACGCGGGCTTTTTGGTCACTCGTTCTTGCTACGAAGCTGAGCCCTACATGGCCTCGCCACTGTCGAGCCAGGCGCGCCGCGAAACCGTGCTCACCTTTCACGCTAGCAAAGAAGTAGGGGCACGAAGCCACGTCGAACCCGCCTTCCTGTCGGACCCTTCGGGGCTTCTGCCAGTGCCCAGGTTGGATGCGCCCTTACAAACTCAGGCGACGTTGCCCATCTTGGGCATTTTGGCCGGCCTCTGCGACGGTACGCGGGGCGTACGTGAACTTTCAGTCAGGCTCGTCGAAATGGGGGAACTCGCTGACGACGGGACGGCCGAAGCGGCCGTGCGCGGCTGTTTACGCGTGCTTTTGCGCATCGCGCGCGCGTCGCCCACCCGAGGCTGACTAAGAGCTCGAGTGGGGCAGGCGCAGCATGACAGCGCGCTGGCACCCAGATGGGGTTCGCGCGGACGAAAACTTAGGTCAGGTCGGGCAGAGGCCCAGTTTGGCCCGATGGGTCACCGAAGGTATCGATATCGGCGCCCATGATGTTGGCAAGCGAGACCAAGAGCTGATTGTTATCCTTGCGCGAACCGCTCGTGTAGTCGATGACCCGGCCCGTATTGAGTTGTCCGCCGCCACCGCCTGCCAGCACGTATGGCATGCGTGTCAGGTCGTGGATATTGGATTCGCCGATCTCGGAGCCCCAAAACACGACCGTGTTATCGAGCAGGGAGCCGCCGTCTTCTTGATAGGAATCGAGTTTTTCGAGCAAATAGGCGAACTGTTGAGCGAACCAAACGTGGATCTTCGCATAGTCAGCGAAACCGGGCGCTGTCCAATCGTGGGAGATGTTGTGATGGTTGCGACTGAGGCTGAGATTGGGGAAAAGGTGCTCGCTCTCGGCATAATTCCACTGCAGCGTGATGATACGCGTTTGGTCGCAAGCGAGCGCAGCGGCAGCGAGATCCATTTGCAGTTGCCCCGTGCGCGTGAGGGTCGAGTCGTCTAGCAAGTCGACATCCAGGTCGAGTTCGGGCGCGTCACACGTGCCCATAGGGTCCCCGTTGCCGCCCGCTGAACCTGCACCCGAAAGTTCGGTCAATCGATCCTCAATCTCTTCGATCGAGTTGAGATGAGCCTGAAGCTTGATGCGGTCGTCTGAGCCGAGGTTAGATTGGAGCCGTGCGATTTCCCGCTTGGTTAGGTCGAAGACGCTCTTACGTTCGCCGTGCAGCTTGGCGTCCGGGTCTGCATTGCCCGGGTCGGGATTATTGACAGGTCCAGAAAAGAGGGCGTTGAAGACGTCTTGGGGGTCTTCTCGCGGGGGGATGGGTTGATCCGCGCCTTTGTAAGCGATGCGTCCGCGCACCTCGGCGTCGCGCACATGGACACCTAGTTCGAGCGTCTTGAAGCGAGTCGGAGGATTCAAGAGCTCCGCGATATGTTGGTCGATTGAGATACCGGAACCCCAGCCCGAGGTGGCGTTGAAGCTTTTGAATTGGCCCTCACCGAGCGGACGCGCCGTGAGCAGCCCGCCGATACCGCGGGCGTGCTCTGAACCAGTGATAGCGGTAGGGCCAACGCCGGTGCCGCCCGTGACAACAGCCGGGCAATGGCTGATACCGTCGAGAAAGAGGAGCTTTTCTTTGAACGCCGAGAGCGGCGCCGTGTACTCGGGGAAGGTCATGCTCGCGCCGCTGCCGGTCGGCCAGAAAAACTGGTTCCGAGTGCCATTCGGGGTCGCGAAAACGACGAGCCGCGTGGGCGGCTTTGAGGTCTGCCCGATGGCGCGGTGAGCCTCGAGTAAGGGGACGAGCGCTGTACCGGCGAGTGCCCCTTGCAGCAGGTTGCGTCGGCTGAATACCTTGGAAGGAAACTTAGAACGGGTCATGTGATTCTTCTCCGCTGCCTTACGGTGCCGGCTCCGCTTGGCGATACAAGAACGCCTCCGTTTGGGTGGTGTCGACCAAGAGCTCGTAAAGGTTCGAGCCTTTGTCGGCAAAAGATTTTTGCAGAACAGTGAGGGAGCAAGCGTCGCCCGCCTCAGGGGAGCGTCCGTTAGAGAACTGATACCATTGCTTGGCGACACAGGCAGCGACCTCGGGCGCCTCGCCCAACTTGTTGGCCATCTCGATGGCGCCATTGAAGGGGCCGTCGATGTCATCTGTGTTCACGAACTCACCGGAGAGGTCGAGCGTGACGCCGTTCTCTGTTGTGCGAAACACACCCACTGAATCGTAAGATTCTAGTGGATAGCCGAGCGGGTCCATCAAGGCGTGACACTCTTGGCAAGTCCCGTCGGAGTGAGGGCTAAACCGATCGCGGGCGGTGGCGCCGGCTGAAACCGACGGAGTCGAAGTGTCGAGGTTGTCTGGAGGCAGATCGACGTGCTCGCAGAGCAGCCTCTCGCGTACCAGCTTGCCGCGCAGGGTGGGCGACGTCTGATCGGGGTGGGCCTTGACGGCCATGACACCTGGCAGCGTGAGTATTCCCGCACGTTCGGCAGCGTTCAGTGGAACGACCGTTTCACTTTCGGGGACGCCATAGAGCGTCGCGAGGGGGCCTGTGGGCAAGCCAAGTGGTTCGGTGAGCAGGCGCTTGAGGCTGGCGTCGCTGCTGAACACAATGCTCTCCACGACGGCGTTCGCTTCCTTCACCATGGCATCTCGCATGGCGTTGCTCCAGAGGGGGAAGGCCGTTGTGTCTTTGCTCACAATGTCTAGCCGGGTGAGGCTGAGCCACTGACAGTAGAATTCTGATACGGCCGTGCGAGCCCGCGGATCCTCGAGCAAACGGCGCGCTTCGCGAGCCACATCGTCGGCCGTTCCGAGCTGCCCGTTTTGTGCAGCGTCGAGCAGCGCCTCATCCGGTCCCGATGACCAAATCAAGTAGGAGAGGCGCGTAGCCGTCTCGAATGGATTCAGCCGCACCATGCCAGCGCCGGGGGTTTTTGCTCCCGTAAACTCAACACGGAAGAGGAAGTGGGGCGACTGCAAGACGGCTCGGATCATGATCTCGATGCCACTCGTGAAGCTGTCGCCATAGCCGTAGGCTTCGAGGAGCGCCGCGCGATCGCCTGGATCGAGAGTGCGGCGAAATGCGCGGCGACCGAACGAGTCAGCGAAGGCTTCGGCGCAGGCCTGTTCGCCTATGGCGACTGGGTCACAAGGCAAAAGCGTCGAGAGATGGCCAACGGCTTCGGCGGCAAGCGCCTCAGCGGCGAACGTGTACTTCTCAACGTGGAGACCCGACACAGTCAGGACGAGAGCGTTGTTCGAGTAGCCGTCGGCGACTTCGTCTGGCGGGAAGTCGTCTGCCGGATGAAGTGAGGTGTTGAAGAGATCGCGAACGCTATTGTTGTACTCGAAGCGCGTCAGGCGCCGGAGCGGCGTAGGAGGGCGCTTCAGAGTCGAGCAGTCAACGGGCATACCGTCTCCGCCACCGGTGCTGTTTCCGGTCGCCCCGGTGCTCGGACTACTGCCGACCCCAGGAGAACTCGCCCCCGTCCCCAAGCTGCCTCCGCTGCCAGCGCTCGAACCATCGGGAGCTGGCCCCCCCTCGCCGCCACCACCGCATGCGGCGGCCAAATAGCCCGAGAGGACGAGGAGAGAAGTGAGCGAAGCTGTGCCACGCCGCGAAAGGTGAGCTCGGAGGCTTGAGGTAGAGTTCTCTGGAGCGAGTTTCATGGAAAACCTTCAACGACGAGGAGAGTCTCCAGAAACGGTACCCGGACTAGGGGTTCGCTAGCCGAAAAAGAGGCGACGCCTCGTTTCTGATGCGGTTTATATCCTCCCTAGTGCAAAATTCTCCGCTGACGCTGGACCGACGCAGGCGGCAGCGTGCACAGCCGTCTCATGATGCCTTCAGGTCACTTCAGTTTAGAGGGGACTGAGTTCCGCTCTCAACATCATCACCTAGCGGCGGCAGAACGAGCCGTCGGACAGAATTGCGGTGCAGAGGACGAAGGGAAGCCCACGAATTCGACTTGGCCCTGAGGTCGGGCCGGCCCGGAGTCGTGCCGGCCGAAGGGGACTCATGCTTCCGTTTGCAGAAACCCCGACCTAGCGTCGGCCCATGTTCGAGGCTGTCGCTCTGAAGAATAAGGTCGATGAGGAAAGCTACGAGCAGGACGAACTCGAGCTACGGCAGCGACTGCTTCAGGCCCAACGCAATGCGCGTTCGAATGAGCTGCAGACCATCGTGATTGTGAGCGGCGTCGAAGGTGCAGGTAAGAGCCAAGTCGTCAACCGTTTGCGACAGTGGCTCGATCCGAGGGGCGTCCGAGTCAGCCCTTTTTGGGAGGTCTCTGACGAAGAGGAAGAGCGTCCTGAGCACTACCGCTACTTTCAGGCCATGCCTGCTCGCGGGACGATCGGGATATTTTTTGGCGGTTGGTACGTCGCGCCCGTTGCCCAAAGTCTTTTAGGCAAGAAGCGTCGTAGCGAACTGGAAGCGGAGCTCGAGCGAATCAATTCGCTCGAAAGGGCGCTTTCAGACGACGGCGCCTTGATAGTCAAGCTGTGGTTTCACATCGACAAGCGTGGGCAAAAGAGGCGAATTAGCAAGAAAAAGCGTGAGGTCGGGCGCAAAGCCACACCGCTCGAAAGGGAGTTTGCGAAACGTTACGATGAGTATCTCGACATCGCTGAGACGATGATTCGGCATACCGATACGGGTCACGCACCATGGGAGTTGATTGACGCCGAGGACGCACGCTACCGCGATCTGAAAGCGGGCCACCTTCTGCTCGAGGCTATCGAGAAACGCCTAGAGGCGAGCGTCCCTGCCCCGAGGCCTGCACGGAGTTTAGTCGTGAATATGCCGGGCGAGCACAAGACGGTCCTGGATACGGTCGACTTGTCGTCCTCGTTGGACAAGAAGGAATACGAGGAACGTTCCAAGCAGGCGCAGGCGCGACTCTTCGATCTCGCTTGGCGAGCGCGTGAGCAGCGTCGCTCGCTGGTCGCCTTGTTCGAGGGTTGGGATGCCGCGGGCAAAGGGGGCGCGATACGCCGTGTCGCGGACGCGGTGGACGCCCGTATGCTGAGCGTGATCCCCATTGCCGCGCCCACGGATGAGGAACGAAAACAGCACTATTTGTGGAGGTTTTGGCGACAGGTGCCGCGGGACGGAAGCTTCACGATCTTTGATCGATCGTGGTACGGGCGCGTCTTGGTCGAACGAGTCGAGGGGTTCGCGAGCGAGAGCGAATGGGGTCGCGCCTATCAGGAGATCAACGACTTTGAGCATCAGCTCGCCGAGCACAAGATACCCATAGTTAAGTTTTGGCTACATATTTCACCCGAAGAGCAGCTCAAGCGCTTTCAAGATCGCCAAGCCACGGCTTACAAAAACTATAAGATCACCCCGGACGATTGGCGGAATCGAGAGAACCGGCTCGGCTACGAACAAGCGGTCGATGAGATGGTCCGTCGAACTTCAACGCGCTACGCGCCATGGACGCTCGTCGCAGCCAATGACAAGCGTTTCGCTCGAGTTGCCGTCATTGAGGCCGTGGCTGATGCCCTCGAATCGACTCTGCGCTGAGGCATATTGAGCGGGCGCGCCAATTGCCCCTTTGGCGCCCCCGACACGATTTGGCTGGTTGGGATGGTTCAAATCGAGTCGGGCGATCGAGCTGAGCCGTGAAGGAACGTAGATGGCGCCCCCGACACGATTTGAACGTGTGACCTTCGGCTTAGGAAGCCGCTGCTCTATCCAGCTGAGCTACGAGGGCGTAAGGCCCGCACCTTTGTCATGAGGGCGGCTCGCTGACAATGGGCTTTGTGCCGGTATTCACACGCGGTTGGTTCGTTGCGGGGTCAGGGTCGCCGACCGCCTGGGTTTCAACCTCGGAGTTCGATATGGCCGGCGCGGAGCAGGCCCACGATATGGGCCAAGGTTAGTTCGCGAGACAAGGGTGAGAGGTCGAGGACCTCCTCGATGGTGAGTCCGCCGTCGAACCGCGAGAGAATAAAGGCCTGTTCCGGCCTGAGCCCGGTCGGTGGCCCGCGCTTCACCAGTACGCGAACTGGGCGAGTCAGGATGCCCAACTTGCGCTCGAAGATGCGCGTGAAGAGCCGCGAATTTTGGCGAACGATCTGACTCGCTTCAGGATACTCGCTCATATCCTGTGCCACTTCGATCGCCGATTCGGCGCAGCTCAGTGCGACTTCGAGGTTGTCGATACCGAGTTCTTGGCGCGCTCGGTCGACCAACTCTCGCACGGCCTGGATAGGATTCTGAGCTCGCCAACTCGTTCGCCTTTGGATTTCGTGTTCGAGCGGTTCGCTCTCGGGCAAGGTCAAAGAAGGTGGCCCCGAACCCGGAGTGCTCCGTGCGTCCACCGCTAGGCCATCCAACCCCAAGCCATCCAAGGAGAGGCTAGGCGGACTCGGTGGGGCTTGCCTCGGCGGGGTAAGCCGTGGCCTAGGCAAGAGCGAGGCTCGGGTCGGGTGGTCGACTTGAATATCTTCCAGCGCTTCGGCGAACTGAGCGATGGTATCGAAGCGATCCTCGGGTTCTTTAGAGAGCGCGCGCTCGAGGATGCGATCGACGCTGGGGGGGACCTGAGGATGAAAACTACTGGCGCGCGGGGCGGGTTCAGCGATGACTTTTTGCAAGAGGCTCATCACGTCGGGTGCGGAAAAAGGAACGCGCCCCGTCAGCATCTCGAACAAGATCACGGCTAGCGAATACTGATCCCCTCGGTGGTCGACTCGTGCCGTTCGGCCGATGGCCTGTTCGGGCGACATGTAATCGGGCGTGCCGAGGATATCGAACTCACCTGTAAGGTGGCGACCCTGTCCAGGCTCTTCTCCTCTTTTACTAATGCCGAAGTCGAGGAGCTTGACGAAGTAGGGCTCTCCGGCATCGAGCAAGAAAATGTTGCCCGGCTTCAGGTCTCTATGCACAACGCCTGCAGCATGTGCGGCAGATAGGGCTCCCGCCGCTTGGATCGCGACCCGGAGCGCGCCTGGCAATGGAAAGGGCGCGCTCGCTGTCAGTGCCTTCTCGAGCGAAAGGCCCTTCAGCATTTCCATCACGAGGTACGGTTGCCCTTCTTCGGTCGTGTCGAAGTCAAGGATTTGCACCACATGGGGGTGGTGGATCTGAGAGATGATCTCAGCTTCGCGGCGGAAGCGTTCGAGGGCGCCAGGATCAGCCTTGAGATGCCGAGCCATAACTTTGACCGCGACTAGTCTGCTGAGGCGCACATGCTCGGCGGTGTAGACCGTGCCCATGCCGCCCGCGTCGATGCGTTGCACAATGCGGTACGTGCCTCCCAATATTTTGCCCGCGAAGGGCGCAGAAAGGGGCACAATCGTCGTCACAATATCGAAGCCAGGCTACCTTGGAACACGGGCCGGGTCGAGATCACCCGCATCTGACGAATCTTCCACCCGAATTTTATGGCCTGTCCAGACTTCTGATAGCCTTCCGCTTGACGCCATGACGACGAACAAGAAAGCGGCAAATCACCTCCCCTCCGCGCCGGCCCTTTCGCGTGGACGCCAAACACTTTTGTCCCCAGGTGGAGTTAGGTCATTTATCGGGCAAGTTGTGGCTTCGCGCGCGTCAGTCGCGGGGCTAGTTCTTGTGCCGAACATGATCCCAGCCGCGGCTTTTGCGGCTGAACCAGGCCAGGCGGCGTCGGACTCTGGCGCGGCGGCCACCAGCGCTCCGCTGGCTGGGGAAGCTTCTTTCGCGACCTCAGCCGATTCGACAGCCGTCGCGGCCCCGCCGGCGGAGGAAGCGGTCACACCATCGGCCGAACCCCAGAGTACGGGTGGGGCGCAAGCTGAGCCTGAGGCTGGCGCGCGGATCCCGGCTTACGCGGGCGCGCGCGCGGATCATCGCGTTGCCGCTACTAGTTATAGCGGCCCTTATCTAGAGAGGTTTCGGCCGGTAGGAAACCTGTGGGAGGTCGGCCTTTTCACCGGTCTATTTTTTCCCGCCTACGACCACAACATCAGGGTCTCTTCGCTGCCCTATGAAGCGTATAGTGACGTGAGCGCAACGCTCGGCGCGCGCCTCGCTTACTTCCCCCTGTCCTTCGTCGGCGTCGAAGCAGAGGCCTCGGTTTCGCCCACCGCCACCCGCGACACGAATAAGTCAGCTTTATTTTACGCCTTGCGTGGGCACGCTGTGCTGCAGCTTCCCATGGTGCGAATCGTACCGTTCGCGCTCGTGGGCGGGGGCATTTTGGGAGCCTTTAGCGAACCCATGGGACACGATGGTGACCCTGCTTTTCATTTTGGCATTGGCGTGAAGTCGGCCTTGACCCGTGTGGTCGGGTTACGGCTCGACCTCCGCGACACGCTCACCCAACAAGGCCGAGGTGCCCCCGCGGGTTCCGCAGTTCATAACTTCGAAATCCTCGCCGGCGCGACGTTCACCTTCGATCGAAAAGTGGAAACGGTGCCGCCGCCCGATTACGACTATGACGGCCTCTACGACGCAGAAGATAGCTGCCCCGATGTGGGGGCGCTCACGGTGGATGGCTGCCCTCACGGGGACGACACGGACGGCGACGGCTTCTTAGATGGAGATGACCTTTGCCCGGACGAGGCAGGCCCGCCCGGGTCGGATTGTCCTGCCCCTGGACCAGCCGTTCCCGTGCCGGCAGCGGCGCCGAGTTGCGAGCCGGGAAGTACTCCCGGGCCCAACGGTTGTGAGTCTGCCGATGTGGATGGGGATGGCCTTGTAGGAGAGGCCGATCAATGTCCGACCGAACCCGAAACTCAGAACGGTTTCCAAGACGAAGACGGCTGCCCTGACGCGTTGCCCGAGGCCGTCAAGGAGTTTACTGGCGTGATTGAAGGGGTCACGTTTCGCAAGGGCAAGCCGACGCTCGAGCCCTCATCGGCCGCGACGCTGGATGAAGCGGCTCGCGTCTTGACGGAATACCCGACCCTCCACATCGAAATTTCGGGCCACACCTCGAGTGATGGTCCTGTGGGTTACAATCAGAAGCTTTCCCTGCAGCGCGCGGATGCGGTGGCCGACTACCTCAAGGGCAAGGGCGTGCCGCAAGGGCAGATTATCACGAGAGGTGCCGGGCCCTCGGAGCCGATAGCCGACAACGCGACGGCGGCTGGACGTGAGAAGAATCGACGCATCGAGTTTCGCGTACTCGCTAGTAAGTGAGTTTCATGACCGCGCCGCCAGCCCTGCTCATTGAGCGGTTGGTCCCGGGGGGACAGAGTCTCGCCCACCTACCGGACGGTAGAGTGATCCTCCTTCGCGGCGGTTTGCCGGGGGATTCGGTCGAAGTTCAGATCGAGTCGAACAAGCCATCCCTGGCGCTTGGTCGGGTGCTGCGAGTCGTTGAGCCGAGCCCGCATCGAGCACCCTCGGCTTGCTCCTACGTCGAGCAGTGTGGCGGGTGTCCGTTGCTGCCGTTGGACTCCAAGCCTGAGCTCGATGTTAAACTTTCCATCGTCGATCAGGCCCTTGTGCGAACTGGCAAACTCACAACGGCAGAGCTCGCCAGCCGAGGCGAGCTGCAATCAGCGGGAGAGCGTCTCGGTTATCGAACGCGAATGCGTTTCCAACAGCGTGCGGGGCAAATCGGCTTCTTCGGACGGGAGAGTCACCTACTCGTAGATGTCGAAAAGTGTCAGGTCGCTTCCCCCGAACTGGGGGAGTTGCTGCGCGAGGTGCGTGCTGAGCTCCAGCTGTTTCCGGAACTGATGCGGGACGTCGAGGGTGTCGAACTCGCAGTTTTTCCTGAGAATCCGCGCGAACCTGAGGCTCCGAGAGAGCGGAGCTCGCTGGTCTTTTATTGGGCACAGCAAGTCAAGGCGGCGGGAACGGAGCGAGAGCGATTTTCGGCCCTCGCCCGGCTCGGGGCTGTTCGCACACTCACTAAAGACGAACTTCGCACAGCCAGACCCTTCGGCAAAAGCGCTCAACGCTATTGGATCTTGCCTGACCTGTATATCCGGGTTGCTCCCGGTTCGTTCAGCCAAGTGAATCCAGGCGTGAATCGACTCTTGATTCGCACTGTCCTGGCCAGCGCCGCAGAAGTTGACGCAAGAACCTTCCTTGATCTGTATGGAGGAGCAGGCAACTTTACGTTACCCCTCCTTCGCCAAGGACTTCGAGGCACGCTCGTCGAATTCAACGGCGCGTCGGTCGAGTGGGCTCGCGTTGCAGCGGACGAACAAGGCCTGTCTGGGGCCCAGTTTTTCGTGGGGGATGTTGCGGCGTGGGTTCGTGCTCAAGGCCGCCAAAACAAAGGGGCCGATCTTGTCGTGCTCGATCCTCCGCGAGCCGGAGCGAAGGACGCGTTAGTGGACGCGTATCGCTTGGCCGATAAGCGCCTTTTGCTCGTCGGTTGTGACCCTACGGCTTTCGCCCGCGATCTTCGTCAATTGCTCGATTTGGGTGGAACTCTCCGCTCCATTGTTCCACTCGACATGTTTCCGGGCACCCATCATATCGAATTGATAGCTCTGATCGACAAGCCTCACCGAGCGAGCGGAGGTTGACCCGCGGCGAGCGCCAACGAGGGCGAAGGCACTTTTCTGCGTCGCTTTGGCCCCCAGCGCTACCCCATAGACAGCTCAAATCGACGCTGCGAGGATGAGGGCGCATGGCCAAGAGCTACTGGCTCGTCAAATCCGAACCCTTCGTCTACTCCTGGCAGACCTTCTGCGAGAAGGGTCAGGGAACCTGGGATGGTGTGAGAAATTTCACAGCTCGCAATAATCTGCGCGCTATGAAGCTCGGTGACTACGCGCTCTTCTATCATTCCAATGAGGGCAAGGAGGTCGTAGGCGTGGCCGAAGTCATTCGCGAGTTTTATCCCGACGAGACCGCCAAGGGTGCCGACTGGAGTGTCGTCGATTTCAAACCGGTCTGCCCGTTCAAGGAGCCCGTGACCCTGAAGGCCGTTAAAGCTGAACCCAAGCTCCAAGACATGGCCCTTGTGCGCCGGGCTCGGCTTAGCGTGCAACCTGTCACGCCTGATGAGTTCAAGTTAGTTTTGGCTATGGGTAAGACCAAGCTGCCGTAAAAGGCACGGCCTCGTCCTCCATCAGGCAGCAAAGCCATCAGGTAGCAAAGCGAGCACCGAGCCAGTCCACGAAAGTTCGGACGCGGCGGGCGATTTTGCGGCCCGGTGGGAGCAAGATGTGCACGGGCATGGAGCGGGCGCGAAATTCAGGCAGAACCTCGACTAAACGTCCCGTTCGCAAGTCGTCTTCGAGCGAAGTGCACGGGGTTTGGATGATGCCGAGCCCCGCCAAGCAGGCTGCGATGTACGACTCCGCGCTATTGACGGAGACGCGTCCGCGCATCGGCCGCTCCTGCCACTCGCCATCTTGTTCGTATTCAAAGCCGTCGGGCCTAGCTCCGAGCACGCTCGTATAGTGAACCAGCCAATGGTTGGACAAATCGTCTAGGCTTTGGGGGCATCCGTGCACGGCCAAATAGCTCGGACTTGCGCAGTTGATGAGCTTGAACTCCGCGACGCGTCGGCTCAGGTAGCCGGAGTCGGCGAGCTCTCCCACGCGCACCACGCAATCATACCCTTCGCGCACTAAGTCTACGCGCCGATCACTAGCGCCGAGTTCGATCTGAAGGCCCGGGTGGGCCGCAAGAAACTCTGGGAGCTCGGGAATGATGTGGTAGCGCGCCATGCGGCTCGGCACGTCGATCCGGATCCGTCCGGACAGGTCTTGCTCCGTTTTCTGAAAGAGCGTCTCCACGTCTTCTGCATCCGACAGTAGGTCTTTGCATCGCTCGTAGAACAACGCCCCGTCAGGGGTGAGCTCGACCCGCCGTGTCGTGCGGGTGAACAAGCGCGCGCCGATTCGCTCCTCGAGTTCGGCCACGGCGTTCGAAATGCTGGCCTTGGGTCTCCCTAGCGTTCGACCCGCTTCAGTGAAACTTTTCGTCTCCGCTACTCGGACGAACACGATGAGGGTCTCTAAGCGATCCATTGTTCAGAATTATTGAACAGAATGTCAAAAAATGCATGGATTGTCTAACAAAAGAACTCAATCTAGCTAAAGGACATGAACAACTCGACCATCACAGTTATCACTGGAGGCAGTCGCGGACTCGGCCGCAGCACGGCCTTGGCCCTCGCTAGCCGCGGCCAGAACAGCATTATCACGTACCGCAGCGGGGAAGCTGCGGCGCGTGAAACGATTCAAAGCATTGAAAAGTTAGGCGCTCGTGCCGCCATGCTCCAGCTCGATGTGGGACAAGTCGCAGGCTTCGCAGGTTTCGTGACGAGGCTCAGGGAAGTTTTGAATTCGACCTTTGGCCGTGAACGCTTCGACGCTCTCGTCAACAATGCTGGTGAGGGGCTGCACAAGCCTTTCGTCGAGACGACCGAGGCCGAGTTCGATGAACTGGTGAATGTTCATCTCAAGGGGCCATTTTTCCTCACACAACGTCTCTTGCCATGGATTGAAGATGGAGGACGCATCGTGAATATCTCGAGTGGACTCGCACGATTTTCCTTTCCTGGTCACTCCGCCTACGCCTCCATGAAGGGGGCGATCGAGGTCCTGACTCGATATCAAGCCAAGGAGCTCGGTGCACGCGGAATTGCCGTCAATACAGTAGCTCCAGGAGCTATCGCCACTGACTTCAATGGCGGCGCGGTGCGCGATAATTCTGCTCTGAACGCGGGCGTCGCTTCCAGTACTGCGCTCGGCCGCGTCGGCTTACCGGACGACATCGGCGGCGTGATCTCGAATCTTTTGCGCGAAGACAACCGTTGGATCAACGGTCAGCGTATAGAGGCTTCAGGTGGTATGAACTTGTGAAGGCTGTTTTGGTTTAGCCTACCGGTAGCTCAACCATGTCGTAGACGTTGCCCAAGATCTGAGGCCGCTCCTTCGAAACCGGAGCATCTCTTTGGGTCACCTTCATCTTGAGCGACTTGGGCGCGAGCACCAACTCGGCGAAACGGTCAATCCGTTGCGGCACCAGCTCGAGCCGAAAACGTTGCAGAATCATGGCCAATACGAGCTTGATTTCGAGTGTGGCAAAGGCTGCCCCGATACAGGTTCGGGGCCCAACGCTGAACGGATTGTACTCGTAAGGACTCGGGCGCAACGTCTCCCAGCGCTCGGGACGAAAGGCGATAGGTCGCTCGAAGAACTCGGGGATACGGTGCGTCTCATAGATACTCACGAGCACCTCGGCGCCTCTTGGGATCACGTAGCCACCCAAAGTCGCCTCGTCTGCGAGCACACGACCGTTCCAGGGGGCGGGCGTGAACAAGCGTAGGCTCTCTTTGACGACATAACCGAGATACTCGAGCGACTCGACGGTCTCGGCGGTTGGCAAACCGCCACGCAATGCGGCGTCGAGCTCCTCGCGAACACGGGCTGCAACGGAAGGAAACGACGCGAGTAGAAAGAGCGTCCAAGAGATGGCGTTGGCGCTCGTCTCGTGACCAGCCGCAAAAAATACACTCAAATGCCCCAAGATCTCGGGATCACTGAGGCGAGTTTGCGACTCTTGATCGTACGCGCCGATCAAGGCACTGAGCATGTCGCCCTTTTCGCTCAAACTTACGCCTTCGCGGCGCCGCGCCTCGAGTACGGCCAGGATACCACGTTCAAGTTGGGCCGTCGCGTTGAGATAAGAGCGATAAGGGAGTCCGGGCAAGTCATAGGGGAGCAAGCGTGTGAGCGGTTGCCCCATGAGCTGAATCGCTTGCGTGAGGCTAGCGATCGCTTGACGCCCGTCGAGGAAGCCAGTCGCGCCCAGCAGAGTTTCCGTTACGATGCCGGAGGCGAGGTCGCGTAAATCGAGGTCTACGGAGCGGATTTCGCCCGCTTGCCAGGTATCGAGGGTGCGAGCCGTTAGCTCCACCATCTTTTCGGCATAGCCGCTCAACCTCTTCCTGGAAAAGACCGGTGACAGAAGGCGTCGCAAGCGACGATGTTCGTCCCCGTTGACGGAGAATAGGCCCGTGCCAAAGGTCAAGAGCGGTTGTTTTCGCTCGGGGGCAGCGTCGCCTGGGTGGAGCGCGCCGACCAAACTCCTCTTCACGAACAGCTCATGCCCCATGGCTGCCCGTTCGGTTGCCTCTGCGCCACAGGCGAGCACCGTTCCAGGACAATCGCCGTCTGGGGAGATGTGACGCATTCCGCCGCCGCGCACGAGGGCGACGACCTTGCCATAGCGACGAAACAACCGACTCGCGTGGCCGAGCGAGTCCGCCCCCCAGGGAAGCATGGCGCCGCCCGTGGAGAGCCAGCGCGACGGCTCGGGGCCGGGTAGCTCCTCGGGTAAACCCGGAGCTGAAGTAAACATGGTTGGCGCCAAGCGGTGAAGCAGGCGATGCCCGAATGAGGTTCGCGGCGCGAGCGAGCTCTGCTGGCGCGCTTGGACTTCTTCCGCTTTCATCATTGGCTGGTATACCGCGCCCCATGCCTGTTCGACAGCTCGAGGTCATGGGGGGGCTCTACGAAGCGGAAGCCGAGGTCGAAGTTGTGCAGGACGAGGACGCGCTGCGCCGCTGGTTTGAGCGAGCCAGGCGCACTGGCGAGCGTGTCACGTTGGCTGGGGCGAGGCGTTCGTTTGGAGAACAATATCTCCCACCCAAGGGCGGGATTGTGCTCGATCTCGCTGGATTTGCCGCGGGCGCTCGCGAACTTGAGACCGAAGCCGACGGAAGCATCTGGATCTCAGCGGGCGGCGGGACGACCTTCAAGGACTTGCGGGCCGCGTTCCCGGGTCATCGAGTGTATTGCCCGCCGACGACCGATACGATCAGCCTAGCGGGCGCTCTCTCCGCATGTACTCACAATTCGGGAGGATACTTTGCCGACTCGGTTCGCGCTTTCTCTCTCTCCTGCCCGAACGGCCAGAGCTATGAGTGCTCGCGGCGAGCTGAGGGCCTGGCCCACGATTTGTTCGAGCACGTTCCAGGGAGCTTCGGGGCCTTCGGGGTTATCACCCGGCTCGAGCTGCGACTGGCGCCTCTCGCTCCGGGCCAAGAGGTACTTGTTCACGCCATTTACGCAGGGCGGAGCGAATCTGGCGCTTATCTATCCTATCTGGAGCAAGCGGCGGATAACCCTCGCTTTCGGGAGGGAGCAGGCGCTGTGGTTTACGGCAATCGTGGGCACTCCATCGTGCTTGGTGACGAGCTCTTGCCGGCCGGAGTTCATCAAAAGGGGCCGCCGGCCTTGCTCACGGACGATCGGGTAGGGCAACAGGCCATAACGCAGTCGTTAGTCAATCGTGTGCCGCGCCTAGCCGAATGGCTTGTGTCGCGTACCTATCAACAAGGCGCTGTGCGAGTTGCGCCTTCCTACGGCTTTCAGTTCTTTCAGCGTGGCTTCGATGAAGCCCATCGCCGTCTGAGTCGGCCTGGGGTTACGAGCGCGCTCTTGCGCCTCTGTGGTGTGCGAAAGCGTATGCCCGTGTGCCATACGGCCTGGTTCTTTCCGCGCTCCGAGCTGCGCGAGTTCACCGAAGGATACTTTGATACGCTGAGCCGTTACCCTGGGATCGAGCGTGTCGTGGAGCAGCAGGACTACGTGCTGCTCGAACCGTCGCAGTGGCCCTGCCACAGTATGGGGCGCACTGAATTTCCGCTCGGGGTCCTCACCGCCAGCTTTAGCGTAGCGCGAGGCGGGGACATGGAGCACCGAGTGCGATGCTTCTTCCGCGACGTCAGCCGAGACTGCCGCAGTTTCTCGCCCGGCGCGAGGATCTCACTCTGTAAGCAGGTCCATGCTGACGACGAAGTCCTGCGCAGCATGCACAAGGGCTTCGTCTCGGCCGTTCAGACGCTGCGCGCCGAGGTCGATCCGACTGGGATCCTAACCTCGCGTATGTTGACGAGCCTGGGCGTCGCTCGCGCCTAGGTCACGTCTGGTGCGCTCTCACTCTCCGCGAGCTCGATCAAGGTAGTCAGCGCTTCGATCTCGCGCTTGGCGCGGAGTTCTCGCTGTCGAACGAGTTTGAGCTCGGTTTCTACTTTTCGCTGCTCGGCCTCGAGGGTGCGCAGGAGTTCTTTAAGGCTTTCTTTCTGGGCCTTGAGCGTATCGATCGAAATGGGCACGGGGACTCTCCTTACTCGAAGGCGGAGTCAAACACACTTGGGCCCGTTTGACACCCGTTACCTCCGAGGGCCGTTCTGGGAGCCTCTCGACCTTGGGTTCAGCGCTTGCAGCCTTGCCTAGGAGACGACGCGATTTCGGCCCAGGCTCTTGGCCGCATAGAGGCGCTCGTCGGCGAGGCGGAAGATGGGCTCGGGCCCCTTGACCTCGGTACATTCCAACGACGAACACCCAGCGCTGAGGGTTATCGGAATCGAGTGACCTTCGAAGAGGGTAGGGGAAGCGGACACGTTGCTCCGGAGGCGCTCGGCTAGTCGGGCGGCGCCGGTGACGGAGGCTCCGCGCAAGAGAATGGCGAATTCTTCGCCGCCCACGCGAGCGAACATGTCTTCAGTTCGCAAGCGACTGTGCGCGATGCCTGCGACGTGGCGCAAGACGGCGTCTCCAGCGGCGTGCCCCCTCGTATCGTTCACCTTTTTGAAGTGGTCGATGTCGAACAAGATGAGACTCATTCGACTCTCATGGCGCAGCGAATAAGCTATTTCGCTGAGAAAGCGCTCGTCAAAGTGTTTTCGATTGTAGGCGCCAGTGAGGGAATCGCGCGTCGACGACTCGTAAAGCCGCTCCAGCAGCTGCTGCTGTTTCAAGTCGACCATCGAGAAGCGAAAAGCAGCTCGCGGGCCGAGTTGGATGAAATCACCATCGCTGAGCCGGGTGCGTGTCACCCTTTCACCTTGGACGACCGTACCATTGCGAGCACTGAGTTCGACCAAGACGTAGTCATCTCCTGTGCGAATAATCTTGGCGTGCTTGCGGCTGACGCCGCCGTCGTCCACCAGCAAATCGCTATCGGGGTTTCTGCCGATGCTGAGCTCCTCGCGATCAAGCGCAACGACCTGGCCCGCATGGATGCCATCCATGCGCAGCAAAAGCGCCCGATCGCGATGCTCGATTTCGATCGACATAGGCCCAACATCGGTGGGTCGGCTAGCGGGTTCAGTGGTGGGATCGAGCTCACTATCGCGCGAACTGCGAAACGCTCCGCGCGGGGGCACCGAAAGGAGGGGGACCCTCGCGGGCGTCATGGAGACGGAGGCTTGGGCGGGCATGGTCGCGACCCCGAAGTGGCCGTCCCGCTTTCGCGATTCGATCACTCCCGACAGCGCACCTTGGGTCTCTAGCGGCGGGCAATTCCAGGAGCGACGGGCTGGGCTCGAGGATTCACTCACCAGTTAACCTCTGGGAATGGGGGCGCGGGCCGCGCCAGGAGGAATCCCTGGAGGAAATCGCATCCCAGTTCGACCACAGCGTCTCGTTCTTCGATGGACTCGATGCCCTCCGCCACCACGAGCATACCCATGTCGCGGGCGAGATTGGTCATAGAGCGAACAACTTTCCTCTTCGTCGGGCTGAGATGGACGTCCCGAATGAGGCTCATATCGAGCTTAACGATCTCCGGCTCGAGCAAAGCGAAGCTGGTCAGCCCTGCGTAGCCCGCGCCAAGGTCGTCGACTGCGATACGGAATCCGGCAGAGCGTAGCTCCAATACGCGCTGCCGAACGTCTTTGACTTCAGCCAAGCTGGCCCGCTCGGTTACCTCGAGTACGACCTGGTGCGCGAACGGCAAAAGGGGCGAATCGGGGCTGATCAAGGTGGGGTCCATGAGGTCCCGCACATGAAGGTTCACGAAGATCATCGGTCGCCCCGGCGCCCCTGGAATGGCTTGGCCTGTCAAGTAGCGAATGCGCTGGCCGAGCTCGTCGAGGCGCCGCAAAGTTTCGGCTGCGTCGAGCACTGCACCTGGATGTGGGAGGTCGGGCTCGCGGCTCCTCATCAGCGCTTCGTAGCCGTAGACTTCTCGCGTTTTGGCGTCGACGATGGGCTGGAAGGCAACCCAGAGTTGATCGATACAGCGATCGAAGCTGCGGTTCAGGCGGTCGAGCTCGTGGCCGCTCGGTCTGTCTTGGCTCAGGAGCTCGCGGGCTTCCTCTTTGACGCGCGCCATGCGGTGCAGGCGAGAAGCTTTTTCGACTACGCTCGCTAGTTCGGCCGGTTGAGCGGGTTTGCTGATGTAGCGAAATGCACCGACCTCAAGCGCACGAGCGGCCGTGCCGACCGTGGGTTCCCCCGTCAAGAGGACGATAGGGACGTTGTCGTTGATGGATCGAATCGCATGGATCAGATCGAATCCGTCCATTTCGGGCATGCCGATATCGCTCAAGATGACGTCGAAACGCCTTTGTTTGAGCGCGTCGAGGGCGATGGGGCCGGATGCAGCGATTTCGACGTAATATCCACTTGCCGCGAGGACTCGGGACATGCCGCGCGCCGTCTCGTGATCGTCATCGACAATGAGGACCTGGATGCGTTCCACTTCGAGTTTGCCGCTTTGCGGCATGGACGTGGGTGCAGCCGAGAGTGCCATCTTCCCGGGTTCTAGGCTTGCGAGCGCGGATGGAGGGATCCCTCGCACCGAAGGCGCGGGGGGTGACGTCGGAGCCGCGCGCGCGATCCCCGACGAACGGCCGTCTTCCTCCGGCTCAGTCCGGAGCGCGCGACCCAGGTTCTCCATCATGTTTGATTGAAACGGCCGATGGCCGATGGACATGAGGCGCCGAGATGCGCATGTCGCACGATTCTCAGATCGACGACGCGAATTCTGCCTTTTTAGGGCGGATAGCAGAGTGTGATACCTGCCTATCTTTACCTACTCCGACAGGGATCGTGGCTATTAGGCTCGGCCGACCTTGTCGAGTTTAGCGGTAGTCCTCGCCCGATGGGGGAGCCACCACAGGTGCTTTGGGGTCGCTCGACCTCGGTGGGGGTCGGGGGGGCTTCGCTTTCGGTGTGGAAGCCGTGGGCGGAGCCAAAGGCGTAGGCGAGGGTTCGGGCTTGGCCTCGGTGGCCGTCTCTTCGACTTCGGTCGGGGCCGGGGCGGTCTCTGCGAGGAGGCTCTCGCCGTTGGCGTTCGTCGGCGTCAGTTGGCAGCCAGCACGAAACGCGCTCGCTTCGATGCTCTTTCGGGCACGAGCGCGGGCTCCTCGCGGACTTCCGTCCGTGCCTTCGTAGTGAACGCGCACGGCTAGCGCACGTGAACCACTTCGCGCGCTCGAGCAATAGCGGAGCAGGTAAAGGGATTCGAGTTGAGCGCGAAGCGCCATGCCCAGGTCCATCAACCTCATAGGCAGGTCTTCAGCCGTGAATTCGATGCGCTCAACCTCGCCGAAATGATCGACCGAAACATCTGCGGGCACGGCGCTATAGATGGGGAAGTCATTCGAATCGAGCTTCTTCCACAGCTCTTGGTTCGGGAGGCGCCCCGCCGTATCCGGGCCAAAACTGACGACAACCAGGATGCCAAAGGACGGACCCTCGCTTGGGGCGGCTTGGTTTAATTCGTCGAATCCAGTGGCGAGTGCGCCGTTGAGGTTGCGCGCGTTATCGGCCTCGGCGTCGCCAAAAGAACCGAGCTCAGGCGTACTCGAGCCCGGGCTAATTTCACTCCGAAACGAAGGCTCTGCACGACCATCGAACCCGAGAACTCGCACGCGCCTGGCTTTGCCGAGCTTCTCGAGCAGATGGCTAAGACCGCGTTCGAGACCTTTTCGAAATTGAGGATCGTTTTTTTTCGTGGTGTCGATGAGGATCAAAACGTCAGTCGAAATCTCCGCGGGATCACCGAGCGCGAGCGGGTGTTGGGCAGGATCGAGCTCGACGTCATTTTCTGCGACGAAGAAGGAGCTCTCGTCGAGGTACGTCACGGGACCATCCACGTCGTGAACTGAAACGACGAGGTCGACCTCAGCCGGGGGCCTAGTGCGTACGTCCGCTACCCGAACCCGAGCGCTCGAGGTGAGTCCGCAGCCTAGGAGGGAGCTGACGAGAAAAGCTCCGAGCATGAGCTCTTTGAGCCCCCGAATCACTTTCGCGCTGTGGAGGCCTGTCATGGACAGCCAGCCTAGCAGGGATTCCTGAATCGAATCGAGAGCGCTTACTCCCAAACGCATTGGCCTTCGAGAGCGTTTCTAAGCATATCGCCGGTGCCGTGGCTGAGATCTTCGGGTAAATCGCTAGCCGAAAAGAAGCGCGCCTCGCGGATCTCGAGCGGATTTTCCGGACCTCGCATTTCGCTATGCACCTTGGCTCGGACCACCACGGTGACGGCGTGAAAACGCGGGTCGCGCTCCGGCGCTGAATAGACGCCCGCGAGCTCACCCAGGGCCAACGTTTCAACACCGGCCTCCTCTTGAAGCTCGCGCACGGCCGTCCCGCGCAGGGTCTCGCCCCACTCGACGGTTCCGCCTGGCAAGGCCCACTCTCCTGTGTCGGCCCTTCGGATCAGGACGATACGGCCATTGGGATCTTCGGCTAAGATCGTTATCCCCACCACCGGTCGTTTGAGGAGGTGTCGCAAAATCTCTTTGAGGACTTTGAAGAGTCCCTTCGGTATCACCATGGGCCGGGCAGCATGCCTCATGGCGTTTGCGCCGTGAAGATTCTAGCCTCTGAGCTCGCTCTTGATGCCACCTTTGCGTCCAATTCTTACCGCCCTTAGGGCAGGAGCCCGCTGTGGGGGGTTCCTGCTGCTCCTGAGCTGTGAACGGAAGGACCCTTTCCTCAGCCTGGAGCCCAAAGCGCAACTTTCCGTTGCATGGCGCGCTGATGAAAGCGCGTCATCTCCGGGGCTCGAGCTGGGCAGCAGCGGCGATAGTCTCGTTTTCGAACCCTCGGGTGAGCAGCTCGTCAGCACGGCCATGCGCACTTGGATCTATACCGATACGGGCCCCCGTCGTACCCGCCTTGGGTACCTTCGGGCGGGGCAAATCGTCGACGCCCGGGGACCGGCCCTCAAAAATGAAGGATGCAAGGGAGGGTGGTACCGCATCAACCCTCGTGGCTTCGTCTGTTTGGGGTTAGGCGCGAGTCTCGACTTGAACGGTCCTATCGGGCGAGAGGCCGTGCGGCGCGCCGAGCGGGGTAAGGGTTTCCCCTATGCCTATGCCCTCAGCGGGAAGAAGCCTCCTCATCGCTATTTTCGGCTGCCGAGTGCGCGCGAGATGGCCCAAGTCGAAGGAGCCGACGCGCTTGCTGAAGGACGAGTCTGGCTCGAGCGTATGAATCAAAGCGGTGGGTTCGCTCTCTCGATTGAGCCCCAAGCCCCGGCCTTCTTGAGCGAGCCGCTTGTAAAGCCCTATGGCTCTGAGCGAGGCTACCGCACAACGGTTCATGCAGGACGCGCCTCCAAAGAGAGCGCTTTTGCTCTCCTGGGCGCTTACGAGCACGAAGGTCGAGCTTTCGGGCTCACCACCGACTTTGACCTCATCGCCCTCGACCGGACGCGTTTGGTTCGGCCCAGCGCGTTTCACGGTATCGAACTCCAAGGCAGCGGCGGCTTGCGCGTGGGGTTTCATGTGCGGGGCGCGCTTTCTACCTGGGAGCTCCTACCGAACGGACAGTTTCGCCCTCAGGGTGAGCTCCGAGAAAAGCGTGCGTTCGAGCTGACTGGCAGCGAGGAGCGAGACGCAATGATCGAAACCAGCGAAGGTTTCTGGGTTCCGCGCGCGGCGCTCCGCATCTTGGAACCGCGTAGCAGTTTCCCGAGTTTCGCCGTGGGCGACCGGAAATGGATCGACATCTCGATTCGCGATCAGGCGCTCGTGGCCTACGAGGGTCCACGCGCCGTCTTCGCTACTCTGGTCAGTACGGGGCGCGGTGAGCTCGGAGATCCCGACACGGAGCAGGCGACGGTGCGAGGCACCTTCATGATCTTCGATAAGTCCGTCTCGAGCACGATGGATGGCGAGGAGGATCGAGCCGATTCTTTCGACTTGAGGGATGTCCCGTTCGTGCAGTACTTCCACAAGGGCTTTGCGCTCCACGGCGCGTACTGGCACGACGAATTTGGGCGCGCACGGAGCCATGGTTGCGTCAATCTGGCTGCCCAAGACGCGGCCCGATTGTTCGAATGGACCGACCCGGTGGTTCCGCCAGCGTGGCATTCGGTGATGAACAAGGAGCGGGGCACGGTCGTCATCGTGCGGCCATAAGCCCACCTTCACTCCTTTTGTCTCGAGTCGGGGGGGGGGCGCGCTCCGTCGTCTTCCCCTGGATTGCCGTTTTTTGAAGGGGTAATGTCGCCGCACGAGTGAAGGTAGGGAGGATCCTTGGTGAAGATTAGCGTGAAAGATCTACTAAAACGGGCGCTCATGGTGGGAGCCAGGGAAGTCCGATTGGTGCCCGGCCGGCGAACGATCGTCATCACCAACGCGGGCGAGAACGAGGTTCGAGGGGACACTCAAACTCCGGAGCGCATCAACGGCATGTTAGAATCTGTGCTCACGCCAGATGCTCGCCGTTCGCTATCGACGGGTTTCGCCGAATGGACCTTTGACCTGCCCGAACATGGGCCCGTTCACGTCACGGCCGAACTTCGGATGGGCCTCGTCCATGCCTCCTTCGACCTCGATGGCTCAGGAGTTCGCCCGCAAGGATTGGGCGGAGCCTCTCCCAATTCGCCCACGATGCCCAATTCGCCCGGCATGGCTTCGCCGTTAGCCGGTGAGTATGCGCCCCTCGAAGACGATTTCGGCCCAATCCCTCAGCCGATTCCTCATCAGAACCAGCAGAATCCTACTCAACCTTCGCTCAAAAAAGTCGATCCGGAGCGCGAGTTCCTGGCGTCGAGACTGGATGCCGCCGCTCCTTTGACGGTGCCGCTCTCCACAGCTTCAACCGCGTTTTCGGGAGCACCCTCCGGCACGGGAGCCATCGATCGCCTCTTGCGCAAGATGGTCGAGCTCAAGGCATCCGACCTGCATCTCTGCGTCGGGGCACCGCCCATGATCCGCTTGGATGGTGACATGGTGCCTATGCCCGGAGAAACCTCGGTCGACGAAACTCAGGTGCGGCAGGTTATTTGGCCTATCGTACCGGCTCGCAATCGAGGCGAGTTTGAGGAGGCCAAGGACAGCGATTTTGCCTACGAGATACCCGGCCTGGCCCGCTTCCGTTCCAACGTATTCGTCGACCTTCGCGGTATGGGCGGCGTATTTCGCGTCATTCCGTCTAAGATCTTGACGGTGGAGCAGCTTGGTTTGCCGCCTGAGCTACTTAGCCTGTGCAATTTAGCAAAGGGGCTCGTCGTGGTTACGGGGCCAACGGGCTCGGGTAAATCCACCACGCTCGCCGCGCTCGTCGACTACATCAATCGGACTCGCAAGTCTCACATTATCACCATCGAGGATCCGGTCGAGTTCGTTCATCAAAATCAGATGTCCTTGCTCAACCAGCGTCAGGTGGGCGAGCACACTAAGAGCTTCAAGGCAGCGCTCCGTGCTGCTCTACGCGAAGATCCAGATATTGTGCTGCTCGGCGAAATGCGTGATCTCGAGACCATCGCTATCGCCATCGAAACGGCGGAGACGGGCCACCTCGTTTTCGGTACGCTCCATACCTCGTCCGCGCCGAGCACAATCGATCGCATCATCGACCAATTTCCGACCAACCAGCAGAATCAGGTGCGCACGATGCTGTCGGGCAGCCTCAAAGGCGTAATTGCCCAAATGCTGTGCAAGAAGAAGGGCGGGGGCCGAGTGGCCGCGCTTGAGGTCATGATGGGTGTGCCTGCCATCGCGAACCTAATTCGCGAAGGTAAAATCTTCCAAATCCCGTCCATTATGCAGACATCTCGCAACATTGGGATGCGCATGATGAACGACAGCCTTTTCGACCTGGTCAAATCCGGCAAGGTGGATCCTGAAGAGGCGCTCTCGAAATCGAACGAGAAGTCGACGCTGCAGACCATGTTGCGTCAGGCGGGGATCAATTTCTCGGCCACGTCGTGATAGACCTTTCGGGATGAAACCAGGCCGAGCGCTCTCGCCCGAGCGAAGGAACGAAAAGTCGGGCATGGAGTACCGTCGCTTCGGAAAAACGGAGAAGTCGCTGAGCGTCATAACGCTCGGCGGCATGCGCTATGTTGATGGCTGGAGTAAGCCTCGAGACGAGCCCCATCGCGCCATGATTGACCAGGCCAAGCGTTGCCTCGCGCGTGCGCTCGAGCTTGGTATCAATCACATCGAGACGGCCTACGGGTACGGCAAAAGTGAATACTGTTACGGGGTGGCTCTGCGAGAGCTAGCCGTGCCTCGGCAGAGCTATTTCCTCATGACCAAGGGCGATCCCGACAGCGCGGAGGCGACCCACCGCATGATCGAGGAACAGCTTAAGGGCCTAGGGGTCGATAGAATCGACCTCTACGGTTACCACGGGCTCAATAGCGCGGCCCGTCGCGATGTCGCGCTCAAGAAGGGTGGCCCGGTTGAGACTCTCCTTCGCTATCGGGAGCAGGGCGTTATCGGCAGTGTTGGATTTTCGTCTCACGCTCCTTTGAACGTGCTGTGTTCGACCATCGAAAGCGGCTTATTCGATTTCGTGAATCTGCACTACTACTACTTCTTTCAGCGAAATCTGGCAGCCATCCAGCTAGCTGAGGCGCGCGACATGGGCGTGTTCATCATTTCACCGAATGATAAGGGCGGCCAACTCTGGAATGCGTCGCGAACGGTGCAGGAGGCGATCAGCCCACTCACTCCCATTCAATGGAATGCTCGTTTCTGCCTGCGTTTACCAGCGGTGCATACGCTCTCGTTCGGCATGACCGAGCTCGAGCATTTCGAGGAAATGCGAGGCACATTCCCCACTAGCATCCCGCTTCGCGAGCAAGATCTTCTAACCCAGGGTCGCTTAGACGCTCTGCTCGCCCGCGATCCGATCTCGGCCTACGAAGGCTATGAGTTTGAGGGAGATCCAAGTGGCATTAACATTCCAGAGGTTTTGCGCTTCCGGCGTATGCTCAAATGTTATGATATGGAGAGCTTCGCTCGCTACCGCTACAACATGTTCGAAGAGAAGGGCCATTGGTTCCCCGGGCATTTTGCGACACCTGAGCGAGTGGCTCAGGTGAACCAGGCGCGGGCTCCTCAAGGCGTTCCGATCGCCGAGCTCTTGAATGAGGCGCACGGAGCTCTCTATCGTCCGAAGGCCGTCTCTGCCGAGTGAAGCGTGCGGCTTTCGCCGAGTGAAGCGTGCGGCTTCACGCCGAGTGAGCTTCCCCCGCTTAGTCGAGTGCACCCTCGGCGTCGACGATGAGCTCCAGGGCATGGCCCTTGTCAGCGGAAAATTCAGCGGAAAGTGGGGTACTCACAATCGCCCCACTGTTGGAGGTAAACGAGCCGGAAATGGTCCACTTGGACTCAGCGAGCAAGCTGGGTGGATTGGCGAGGGGCTGGGATGGGTCGAGCGGATGATTGAGCTCTTGCACCCAGAGGCCGAGGCTGGACTGATCTTTTCCGCTGCCATTATAGACGCAGGCGGAAACCTTGGTCGGAGACGAGCTGCTGTCGAGTTTAACGTCGCAGACCCTGAGCTCGGCAGAGGCGGTGAGCACCCGGCGCAAGTAGGGCGCCTCGCGAGCCCGATAGGCGTCTTTCAGCTTCAGTGCGGCCTCGCGCGCGCTCTTGTCGCCGAGGTAGCCGAGCACGCGGGCTGCGTGCAAGCGCACTGGCCTATTTCGTGCCGAAAGCAGCTCGACGAAGGCGTCTTTGTTGGCCGCGCCTTCGCCGTTTTGGCCGAGTTTTCCGAGGTCGGGCACTAAGATCTTGAATGAATTGCCCCGAGCTTCGGTCGTCCACTTAACGGCCGCTCCGGGCCTGAGTGGTCCTTCGAAATAGAGGGGGCGCTCTTTGGTAACTTCGCCACCAGGCGTCTTCGAATCAAAGAAGGCGACATGAAGAGTGATATCTTTGAGAGGCTCATCGCCATTGTTTACCGCGGCTACCTCAACCTCTAAACGATTGTGGGTGGTGCGCGGCAAAACGCGGCTGTCGAGTAAGAGGCCACTCAAGCGGGGCAGGGGCTCCGACCACAGGGGCGAATCGGCACGATCGCAGAGGCAAGTCCGCTCTTGACGGAGCTGTCCGGCCTTGTCTTCGGTTGGAGCCGGTGGCTCAAGGGGCGGCGGCGAGACAGGGCCGGGCTCGGGGGGTGGAGTAGTTCGCGAGAGCTCTTCGTCGACAGGTTTGGCCTCGAGGTTTTGACTCGAGCTCGGCAACGGGCGACGGGCGCTTTCAGAGTAGGGGTCGTTCAAGAGCACCTTACCCGTGACGAGCAGAGTCAGGATAGCGCCGGCAAGGGTCGCGCCGAGCACGCCGACGCGCGTCGGTAGCCACCCGCTCAGCTTTTGCATCCAATCGAACTCGGTCACTTGGGGGCTCGATCTCGGCGTCTTGTTCCCTTCAGGCAGATTTTGACTGAGGTCTGCGACGAAGGTTTCGCGGATGCGATTTTCGTCTGGAGGACGCAGGAAGAAGCGCTGATCGAGCGAAAATCCGAGGCCGAGCACGGCGAGGGCCGTGAAGACGCCGAACGTTAAAGGCAAGGCTATAGATGGCTCGTCTTTGCGGACCAGGAGCGCGGTGACCCCGATTGCGAGCACTCCAGCCAGGCTGATGGCCGTAAAATGAAGGATGAGCCGCCGTTGACGGAGTTCGTGAGGTGGCACGCCCGGGCCGGCCGCGAACCTACTAACTATCATCTCATTATATGGAAATCCGGGTGCGGATAGGCGAAGGTGCACCTCGCCACCTTCAAGCTGCATCTGGACGCCTGAATAGGGAATGGTAACTCGACTGCCGCTCGTGATTGGCCCGGGCGCGTAGCCTTCACTATAGGAGGCAACTCGGTAGAGCGAGATAGAGAGGCCCACGGGGGTGCACTCGAACTCGACACGCCCGATGGCTTGAGCCCCTTGTTTGGGAACGGCGGTAGCGAAGACCCTCACAATTGGCTCCTAGTCACGACCTCAGAAGAGTGTGCCTTGGGGAGTGGGCTCGCGCTCGGGTGCAAGCTTGCCTAGGAGTGCGTAGGCCTTTTTTGTAGCAACGCGCCCGCGCGGGGTACGAGCCAAAAAGCCCTGTTGGAGGAGATACGGCTCGTAAACATCTTCGAGGGTGTCGCGCGGTTCGGCCAGGGCTGCCGAGAGGGTCTCGATGCCAACCGGTCCGCCATCGTAAAAATCGATGACGACGCTGAGCAGTCGCCGATCCATCACGTCGAGACCGAATTCGTCTATCTCGAGGCGCTCACAGGCGAGGTCGACGATAGCGAGCGTGATGGTGCCGTCGCCGTGAACATCTGCGAAATCACGGGCGCGTCGCACCAGGCGATTGGCTACGCGGGGCGTACCGCGGGCCCTACGGGCCAGGCTTTGGGCACCTTCAGGATCACAGGGGGCGCCCAAGAGGCGCGCACTCCTTTCGACGATCAGTGTTAGGTCTTCGACAGGATAGAAATCGAGGCGCAAGCTGACCCCGAAGCGCTCCTGAAGCGGCTTACTCAGCAGACCGGTGCGCGTCGTAGCGCCGACCAACGTGAAAGGCTTGAGATTGAGCGGGATACTCTCGGCAAACGCTCCGTCTCCCATCATGACGTCGATGCGAAAATCCTCAATCGCGGGATAGAGCGCCTCTTCTACCGTTATATTCATGCGATGAATTTCGTCGATGAATAAGACGTCGCAGGGCTCGAGGCGGGTCAGAATGCCCGTCAATACGCCCTTGTGTTCTAAGGCGGGGCCACTCGTGACGTGGAGTGTGGTGCCCATTTCCTCGGCTAAGATGTGAGCCAACGTCGTTTTGCCGAGCCCGGGCGGCCCCGACAAGAGGATATGGTCAAGCGGTTCACCGCGCTTGAGCGCTGCCGCCACATACACGGCTAGATTCTGCTTGTGCTTCTCCTGCCCAACGAACTCTCCCAGGCGCGCGGGGCGAAAGACCCGATCAAAGGAGCCGTCTTCGTCGACCCCTACTGGGTCGACGAGTCGCTCGGGGTCTTCGGCTGAGGATTTTGCTTTAGGCATCGTTCTTTGTGGCAGGGTCTATGAGCCGTGACGGGGAGCCGCGCCAGCCTTGCGGCGATCTAGCTTGGGCGTTTGGGGGCCGCCAGCCCGAATTGAGGCTCGGCTCAGTCGGGACTTTGCGGCCCTTCGTCGAAGGGGTCTAGCGCTGCATCGTCGGGTCTTGGCGGCTGGCTAAGGCGCGGATGTGGAACGATTGTGATATCGGCGTCCGCCTTGACCGGGATCGAGATGAGAAATGTCGAACCGCGCCCGAGCTCACTCTTTACCTCAACCTGGCCAGAGTGGAGGTTGACGAGGCGCCTGGTGATGGCGAGGCCAAGTCCGGTACCGGTGCGCTGAGCCGTTCCGGCTGAGGCCTGACTGAATTCGCGGAAGATCGATTCGAGGTCTTCCGCCGCGATACCCGGACCGGTGTCTTCTACGCTGATCAGAACGTCGTTCTTTCGGCGTGTGACGACCACGGTGACGCGCCCCCGGCTCGTGAACTTGAGCGCGTTGGAAACCACGTTTTGTAGGACTTGGCGCATGCGGCGACGGTCCGCCTGGGCGATGGGGGGGCCGAACTCGTCGTGCCGAATTAGCTCGAGCCGAAGGCCCTTTTGAGTCGCTGTGACTTTGGCCTCGCTGACCACATCACTCGCGACCTGAAAGAGGTCGAGCTCTTCGCGACTCAGCCGGAACTCACCAGCCTCAAGCGCGCTGAAGGCTAAGACGTCGTCGATGAGCGAGCGCAAGTGTTCGGCGCTGGTGCGGACGATGGTGAGATTCTCACGCGTCTCCTCGTTGAGTGGTCCATCGAGTTCGCTGAGCAAAACGTCGGTGAAGCCGAGGATGCCGTTGAGCGGGGTTCGGAGTTCGTGGCTGAGCGCTGCCAAGAAGGCGCTGCGGTCCTTGGCGAAGGCTCCGGCTCGCTCCACATCGGCCCTATAGGCGCGTTCCGCCGCATAAAAACGCTCAAGGAGCATGTTGAAGGAGGCGGTGAGCTGCCCAACCTGATCAATAGTGCGCACCGGGATCAGGCGCGCCTCGGGCGACCCTTCAGACGCCATGTCGACGATCAGACCCCTCAAGAACAAAATATCGGAGTGAACGTCGCGGGCCAGAGTCCACGCCACGAACGCGGATGCAGAGAGCACAATCACCGAGAACAAGACGATGGCCCCAATCAACTCCGAACGCGCATGGGCGGTGTCCGTTGCGGGGGTGAATATCACCAACTTAGTTTTATTCGGTAGAGCTACGAGGTGAGCCACCTGCGTGTTCGCCAAGGCGTTCGGATCCCGAGGGCGGTCGACTCGCATCAATACTTCATCGTTGGCTCCCAGAAGAAGAAACGAGCCTTCGGTTCTGTGGCGAGCCGCGTCCAATAACGAGTGAGCTTCTTCTGGCGTCGCGCGCGCGAGCTTCTCGGCCAAGGCGACACCCAAGACCTCGCGGGCCCGTGCATCTGCTGTTCGAGCATGATCCGAGAAGTCGAACACGCCCAGATAGGCCAAAATCAGCACCACTAGCCCGCCGAGGGCTACTACCGTGGCGGGCGCCACGAAGACGAACGGCATCAAGCGCGCTGCGTGGGGGCTCGTCTCAGTCGAGCCGATAGCGCTCACGGGTCACCATTCGTTTTGCAGCTCGCGCGGGCGACAAAAATTTCAAGGTGCCCTGCCTCATAGTCTCGCCAAGTCAGAAACCATTCACCTGCGGTAAGGCCGGGCAGCAAATGCGGACTTGGGTGAAAACCGCTGACCTTGCTAATCACGCTGGCCTCGAGCAGCCCCGTCTCGTTGGCGAGCTGGAGCATCACTCGATCTCCAGCGTAGTAGGCGATGGCGTTCTCGCCACCTGGCCCCCGCGCGATGGTGGGACGCTTGGCCTTCACCGAAAACTCATTGTGCCAAAGCGGGGCCCGCGCGCTCTTCGGCACGTAGGCAGCGAATCCACCGCTCGCTTCATCATCCCAAACCACAAGGCAGCCGTCCGTGCTGCAGCTTAAATCGGGCTCGGCTTGCCGCGGGGAAGCGCGGACGAGCACGCCCGTACCGGGAGGCGCGCCCAAGGTAGGATTCGGCGCGGCACGCAGCGACTCTAGTGAAACTCGTCGCAGATGAATCTCCGAGTCCGCGTTCTTGAAGCGCACCTGGTAAACGAGCACTAGCTCGTCGCCCACGAGTTGTCCTGCCGGCTCGGAGGCGTCCCCCTTTTCGTGGGAGGTGACGAGGCGCGGAGCTCCCAGTGGCTTCAGGTTGCCATCGAGCTCGAGTAGAGCGATTTCGCGGTTCCCGGCGGGGCCCATTTCGCTCCATAGCGCCCAAAGCCCACCATTCTTGCCCTCCACCACGGCGGGGAAGAATTTCTCTTTCTTCGATTCAGAGAGGCGACGCGGTGGCGAGAGGATGCGCCCGTCATCGGAGATTTGGCGAACGTAGACGCCCGGCGCGCTCCCCGAGTCCCAGTAGAAGAGGGCGAGGCCACTCTTGGCTCGGCCGAAGAGCGGAGAAACAGCCGAGTTTGCCTCCGGAGAAATATTGCGCGTTTCACCGACGCGGCGCAAAGCGTCGTCCACGAGCGTGACATGAATATTACGTCTAGCTGAGTTTTCGTGAGTGTCGGACCAAGCCACGAGCAGTCCGTCGGCCCCGAGCGCTAGCTCCGGCCGACTCGCTGGGGCCACGATATCAAAGGGCCGCGGTCGCCCCAGGCCAGTGAGTTGGCATGGCCCTTTTGGTTCTAAGGCGACTTCGGCATGAGCTATAAGTGAGAGAGCGACGTAGGGACGCTCGCCTCGCGCTCCGGACAGGAGTTGGAGGGCCTCTTTGGGTTGGTCTTGCCGCAAGAGCTCTTGGGCGCGAGCTATGGCCTCGGCGCCGGGGCCAATCTCAGCAGGACGTATCCGCGCGGCGCTCTCGTCTCCCGGTTCGGAAGGGGCGAAGAGTTCACGCGCCTTGTCTTGAAAGTCGTTCGGACCGAAGAGGAAGAGGGTGTATCCGCCGAGAGCCAACGCGGCGACACCGAGGAGCGCAACAACTCCACGCAAAGGGCTGCGCCCCTTTGCGACAGGGTTCAAAGCCGGCGATTCACCCGCGATCAAAGGCGAAAGGGCGCCTTGCGATTGGGGACCCAAGAGTTCGACACTGCTAACATTCTTGCTCGCCGCAGAGCCGTCAGCGAGGGCAACCTCCAGGGCTTGGTAGAACTCGGATGCGGTCGCGAAACGTTGCGTGAGATCGGGGTGCAGTGCTCTGGCGAACCAGGCTACGAACGGCGCGCCTAGGTCGGGACGCCTATCCCTGGGATTGGGTAGCTGTCCTCGAGCGATCTGCGCCAAGATCATCGCTACCCCTTGCTGAACATCCCAGACGGTAGTGCCAGTCAGGCACTCGTAGGTGATACAGCCGAGCGCCCAAAGATCGGCTCGATGATCGACCTCTCCTTGGCCGCGGGCCTGCTCCGGGCTCATGTAGGCGGGGGTTCCAAATAGAGCGCCTTCCCGCGTCAAACGCACGTTGCGATCCGGTTCGCCGTCGCGATTCTCGTAGAACTTGGCTAGGCCAAAATCGACGATTTTTGCCAGCAAATCCCCGTCTTCGTCCTGAGTGAGAAAGATATTCTCGGGCTTGAGGTCGCGATGAACCACATTGGCCTCGTGTGCCTTGTCGAGGCCGCGCGTTACGTGCTTCATGATACGAAGCACAGTGCCGACCTTCATTTGCCGCACGCGCGACATATGGTCGTAGAGGCTCTCTCCCAAGAGGAGCTCCATCACCAAAAAAGGCCGCTCTTGGAACATGCCCGAGTCGAACACCTCGCAGATGTACGGCGAGTGGATGGCTGCGGCGGCGCGTGCCTCGCGCATGAAGCGCTCACGAACAACGCGCGAGGTGATGAGCTCTGGCGAGAGAATCTTGACGGCGACGCGTTTGCCGATATCGACGTTCTCGGCCTCGTAGACGGCCGCCATACCACCTCGGCCGATCTCCTGGGTTAGGCGAAACTTTCCCTCTAAGATCGTTCCACTGGGCACCTGATGGGGGTCGGCCGAACTCATCCCGCTTCGCCTTGAACACTAGGCGCTAAGCACGGTTTACGAAAACCCTCTCGTTTCATGAGGTCCCGCTTTCCTGCGCCAAGGTGCTGAAGGCACCGCAGACACGCTCCAAAACGTGAAAAATTCCTTTGAAGATATAAAATGTATCTCGATTCGGACGCGCCGCGAACGAGCGGGGGGCGTGCGAGGCCTCAAAAACGCTGATTCTGGCCGTGAATTGAATGCGAAACATTCGAGAAACAAGCCCCTCGGTACATAGCGGGCAGAAGCAGGTTCCCTGCAGTGGCGGGCCGTCAATTCGGCGGTCGAAGCGTTTGTGCATCCGGATTGTCGGTAGCTCGGGCGCATCATCCCTCGGGGTAACCGGGGTTACTTTTGGGAGAGAATGAAATGAAGAAGGTCGAAGCGATCATCAAGCCCTTTAAGTTGGACGAGGTGAAGGACGCCCTCAGTGAAGTCGGCGTTCAAGGTATGACCGTGACCGAGGTCAAGGGCTTTGGTCGCACGGGTGGCAAGAAAGAGGTCTATCGCGGCTCGGCCTATGTGGTGGACTTCGTCCCCAAGGTTCGAATCGAGGTAGTGGTCCCCGATGAGCTTGTGCACTCGGTGATCGACGGCATCGAGAAGAGCGCCAAGACGGGGCGCATCGGTGACGGTAAGATCTTCGTGAGCCACGTCGAAGAGTCGGTTCGTATTCGAACCGGCGAGCGCGGCGAAGAGGCCATCTAGGCCATCGTCGGCGTTCGCTTTTCGCTTTGAAAGTGGTTCGCAAGAGGAGGAGATCCGAAGGGGTCGCCTCCTCTTTTTTCTTGGGACCGTCTGGCCTCTGATTGAGAAGCTGAAAAAATAAACGCCGCCTCGCGTCTTTCAGCGATGCGGCGTTCGAAGGCCTCGGGGCTTATCAGTCTTCTATTTCTTAGACTTCGCTGAGGCAGCTTTGGAAGGAGCAGGCTTGGCTGCGCTTGCCTTCTTGGCGCTCGCCTTGGGCGCCGTCCCGAGGAGATCCGAAGCGATCTCGTCAGCTCGGTGGGTGCTCTCCCAAGAGAATTCCTTACGACCAAAGTGACCGTAGGCAGCGGTCCGACGATAGCCGGGCTTTAGCAAATCGAGTTCTTCGATCAGCGCAGCGGGGCGGAAATCGAAAGCCTTCTCCACGTACGCTGCCAGCTTGTCGTCGTCGATCTTGCCCGTTCCAAACGTGTCGACGAAGACACCCATGGGGCGAGCCACGCCAATGGCGTAGGCGACCTGAACCTCGCACTTATCGGCTACGCCAGAAGCGACCAAGTTCTTGGCCACGTAGCGCGCGTAGTAGCAAGCCGAGCGATCGACCTTGGTCGGGTCCTTCCCGCTGAACGCGCCGCCACCGTGACGCCCCATACCGCCGTAGGTATCGACGATAATCTTGCGGCCGGTCAAGCCGGCGTCGCCACAAGGTCCACCGACGACGAAGCGACCCGTGGGATTGATGAAGTACTTGGTATTCTTGTCGAGCAGAGAAGCGGGGAGCGCCTTCTTCACCACCAGTTCCATGACGGCCTCGCACAAGTCCTTGTGCTTAACGGACTCGGAGTGCTGGGTCGACACAACAACTGAGTCGATGCGCTTGGGGCGACCGCCCTCGTATTCGACGGTGACCTGACTCTTGCCGTCGGGCCGCAGGAAATCGACCTGCTTCTTCTTGCGGACTGCCGCGAGCTGCTCGGCCAAGCGGTGTGAATACACAATCGGCGCGGGCATGAGCTCGGGTGTTTCGCGAGTCGCGAAGCCAAACATGAGCCCCTGGTCGCCTGCACCTTGTTCCTTGTGCAGACCCTTACCCGCGGTGACGCCCTGTGAGATGTCAGGTGACTGTTGTTCGACTGCCATCAAGATACCGCAGGTTGCGGCATCGAAGCCCATGTCGCTCGAGGTGTAGCCAATGTCCTTGATCGTTTGGCGCACGATGTCGTGGTACGGGATAACGGTCTTGCTGGTGATCTCACCCGCAAGGAGCACGAAGCCCGTCTTGATAGCCGTCTCGCAAGCGACGCGACTGTACTTGTCGCCCGCGAGCGCCGCATCGAGGATTGCATCCGATACGTTGTCGCAGATCTTGTCTGGATGGCCTTCTGTTACGGACTCTGAAGTAAAAACGTAGTTTCTCATATCCCGTGCTTTCGCCGGGCTTTTATAGAAGCCCGGCTCAAAGTAAATGGTCGACCCGAGTCAGGCCCTTCGGATTGTCCGATTTTGGGTCCGCCCGCGCCCGCTGCTCGTGGGCAAATACGCGCAGTTCTTGAGCGCAAGATGGGTGATTTAGCTGCGATAACCGGCATTGATATCGATGTAGGTGTGGCCCAGGTCACACGTCGTATAAGTGAACGTGCCGGGTCCCGCGCCCAAGTTGAGCACAACTTCGTAGGCGGGGCCCTTCATCTTTTCCGTGGCCAGGGCGTCAAGCTCCGGGTGGGCTACGCCAGCATCGAAGAGCTTGTAGCCTGCGATGGAGATAGTGGCGCGACTCGGGTCGAACGAAACCCCAGCCCGACCTGCAGCCGCGATGAGGCGACCCCAGTTGGAATCCTTCCCGGCGAATGCCGTCTTAACCAAGGGCGAGGTCGCGATCGTCTTAGCAATAAGCCGGGCGTCTTCCATGGTTGGGAGTCCTTCGACCCGAATGTCGATGACGTGCTCAGCGCCTTCACCATCCTGTACCATGGCGCGCGCGAGCGGCCGGCAAACTTGGATGAGCGCGGCTGTGAGCGCTTCTTCGTCCAGTTTCACTTCGGACCTCCCCGAAGCCAAGAGCAACACGGTATCGTTGGTGCTGGTGTCGCCATCCACGGAGACGGTATTGAAGGTGGACTCCGTCGCGCGCTCGAGGCAACGCTGCAAAAGCTCCGCGTCAGCAACCGCATCGGTAACAATGAAGGCCAGCATCGTGGCGTGGGGCGGCCCAGCCGGCTGCGGAAGCTTGCCGGCCCCACCCAGATCGGGATGAATCATACCCGCTCCCTTACAAACGCCGGTAAAATGGACCGTCGCGCCCGCCTGCTCGACGGTGACCTCACTGACTTTCCGAAAGCGGTCCGTCGTTAGGATGGCATCGGCGAACGTTTCGAGGCCCGAGGGGCTCGCGCTGGAAACGAGTTCGGTAGCGTGGGCTTCAATCTTTTCGGCCGGCAAGACCTGGCCAATCACGCCCGTCGAACACGACACGACCTCGCCTTCGGCGCAGCCGAGAGCTTTGGCGATGGAGCGCGTGCTATCGATCGTCGCTTTCATGCCAGCTTCTCCGGTGAACGCGTTGGCGTTACCGGCATTGACGAGCACTGCACGAACAGGTCCATTGAGTATCCGCTTCTCCGCCACGAGCACCGGTGCCGCCCTCACGATATTGCGCGTGAAGACTCCCGCTACCGGAACGGCACGGTCGGCCACGAGCAGAGCAACATCGAGCCCGCCCTTTTTTTTGATACCCGCAGCCACGGCACTGAACCTAAACCCGGCGACAACCATGCCGCGAATCTAGCAGAGAACGAGCCGCCCCCAAGTTTCTCCAATCCCTAGGATTTGAGCCTTTTCCGCGTAGCAGCTAAAGAAAACGCCCGACCCATGACCCATCCAGTGACTCCGGCCGTTCGCGTGCTTCGGGCGGCACGCGCCCAGTTTGGCGCGCATCTCTACGAATACGAGGAGCACGGTGGCACAGCTACCAGCGCAAAGGAGTTAGGGGTGGATGAGCACATCATCATCAAGACGCTGGTCATGGAAGACGAAACTAAGAAGCCTCTCATCATCTTGATGCACGGCGACATGCAGGTCTCCACCAAGAACCTAGCTCGGCACCTCGGAGTAAAGAGCGTCCGGCCCTGTACGCCCGAGACCGCCGAAAAGCACAGCGGCTACCAGGTGGGTGGCACGTCGCCTTTTGGCACTCGGAAGCCGTTGGTCGTGTACTTGGAGCGCTCGATCTTGGAGCTCGAGCGCATCTACATCAACGGGGGCAAGCGAGGCTTTCTTGTCAGTCTTAGCCCCGCCGACCTAGTGCGGATCTTGAAGCCCGTTCTGGTCGAAGCCAGCACCACCGCCTCCGCGTGAAGGACCGTGGCACGAGGGCTCCGCGGAGAGCCCCGCTTCGCATGTATTTGCCGTGTGCGAAGGCTGTTGAATCGGCACGGAAACTTGCTAGGGTTCGGCCCCCTCAAACCCGGGGGGTCTATTTTTCTAGAATCGCCAATTTAGCTCAGTTGGTAGAGCAGCGCATTCGTAACGCGCAGGTCATCGGTTCAAATCCGATAATTGGCTCAAATATTATCAAGTACTCGTGCCTGGTAGGGATACCAAGAACGACACGGGCCAGATTCTGCTCAAGCACAGTGCGGGATCCTATTCGTACTTCGGCCCTGTGCAGAGGATCTCGGGGACCGAGCGAGCGCGAGTCTAACAAATATCCACCAATTCGCTTTCGGCAATTCGTTCAAGACGGCGCCGCTTGGTGAAGGACGCGGGCGTTCGGAAAGCCCTCCGTCCAGGTATGGCTGGTTGAGCCGTGATGCTGGTTGAGCCGTGATGCTGGTTGAGCCGTGAGCGTTTCAAGCGTCAGTCAGCCTGGGGCGCGGTATTCAGCGGCTGCCTGTGGGCTGGCCCTGCGGCTTGACAGTATGGCGGTGATGGGGTAGCCGTGACGAAAGAAGTGGAGTGCTATCTGCATGAAGATTACTGCGGTTATTTGCACCCGTAACCGCGGTGAAGGTGCAGCGGAAGCTGCGCGCTCCGTACTAGCGAACTCGCTACGCGAGTTCGAGCTCATCGTCATTGATCAAAGCACCGACGATCGGACGGCCGAAGCGATCGCACGGCTGCCTCAAGATCCGCGGCTCGTCTACCGGAGAGTGACGACGGCGGGGCTATCACGCGCCCGCAATGAAGGTCTGCGCCTTGCGCAGACTGAGCTCGTGGCCTTCACCGATGACGACTGTGAGGTGGCGCCGAATTGGCTCGAAACGGTGGTCGAGATCTTCTCTGAGTTCGAGAAGGTCGCGGTTTGCTTTTGCAGCGTCCTGGCGGGTCCCCATGATAGGAGCCTGGGTTTCATTCCGGCCTACGAGTGTCCAGGAACCACGATTATTCGAGATTTTCGAGGTAAACGGCGCGCACGCGGCATGGGCGCGGGTCTGGCAGTTCGCAAATCAATCGTGTGGGATCAACTCGGCGGATTCGACGAGATGTTGGGCGCTGGCGCACCGTTCTCCTCTTGCGAAGACGGCGACTGCACGGTGCGTGCGCTCCTGGCTGGCTACGAGATTTGTGAAACGAATCGGACGAGTGTCCTGCACCACGGCTTCCGAACTTGGGAGGAAGGTCGCGAGCTAGGTCGGCGAGACTTCTTCGGAATTGGGGCTGCTTACGTCAAACCGATTCGCCGGGGTCATTGGGAATTTGCGCAAGTCCCCATCTATGAGTTCGTTCATCATGCGGTTCTGCCCCCCATCCTAGACGCGATGCATTTCCGCAAGCCCAAGGGCGTGACCCGCACCTATCATTTTCTGTCAGGGGTTTTGCGCGGTTGGTTCGCTCCCATGGAGCCCGACAAGATCCTCTTTCAGCCTCGGTCATGAGGTTAGAGGGCGGCGGGCTCCCCAGGTTCCGTCAAAACGAAACGTTAGCGTTAGGTTTGGTCATTCGCCAGCCGGCTGTCGCACAGTGTCGAGGCGACGAATAACCGTCTCGAAATCTCGGTCGAGGACCGTCTTTCGCCCGTCCGCCCGCGCAACTTGAACGGCCCGATCACATACCCTGCGCAAGTGTGCGGATAGAATGCCCATTCCCTGAGCGCTCGTATTCATGTCGGCGCTGTCGGCAATGTACTTCTTGAGTTTACTCACAACGACCAAGATTTCATCTGAGTCGGCTGGCTCGTTCAATTCGATTTTCGGAGAAATTGCCCGCGGACTTATGATTCGTTTGTTCGGTTCCGTGCCTGGGTCGGGCCTCTCCAGGTCTTCAGTCTCCTCATGAAGCGGCGCCGTCGTTTGTTCTGCCCAAGCATCTCGATGGCGCGCGCCAGGAACGTGGGCATCCCAGCAAGCGACGCTGCAAAAAAACAGACCCGTACGCTTCTGGTTGCAGGTGGAAACGCTGCAACGAAAGTAGAGCTCGCCGAATGCGATCGGTTTCTTACAGGTACTGCAATGACGATAGTAGTTGCTCATGGACCTCGGATTTGCCGCGAGGGCGCGACCACCGGAGCTTACGTGAGCCGAGCGGTTCGAACTAGAATCTCCATCAAGGTGACTTGCGCTCGGTGCCGTGGCTCGTAGGCGCTGGGTCATCCAAAACCGTCCGAATGGCTTTGGCAAGCTGCGCGGGTCGATACGGCTTTTCGAGGTAGTACGAATCCTCGAGGCCTTGGGCCTCAATCGTCCCACGGCTATAGCCGGACGTGTAGACGATCCGAACGCTGGGCCTGCGAGCACGAATTCGCGACGCGAGATCCTTGCCGCTCATGTCGGGCAAGACCACGTCCGTAAATACCAGATCGATGGCGTCTCCTTCCGCCTCCAATGCGCGCAGCGCTGCGTCTGCGTTCTGGCAGGAGATTACGCGGTACCCGAGCTGTTCTAAGGTGCAAGAAGAGAGCTCGAGTAGCAGGGGCTCGTCCTCAACCAAAAGTACGGTTTCTGTTCCCGTCGCGTAGGCGACGTCTTTGCTCGCCTGGACGGCCTCGACAGGTTCAACTGTGTTCTCGGCTAGGGCCGGAATCAGCAGGCGGAACGTAGAACCCGAGCCCAGGCGCGAGGTTACAAATACCGTTCCGCCATTCTGGCGAGCCGCTGAGTACACCGTGGGCAACCCGAGGCCAGTCCCTTGGCCTGCCTCCTTGGTCGTGAAGAAGGGCTCGAATAGCCGCGTCCGAATCGATTCGGACATCCCCCTGCCGTCGTCGGTTACGCTGAGCTCCACATACGAGCCGGGCATGAGCGTATCGATGTCGTTCGACAGCGACTCGGTGCAAACCACGTTCTGCGTGGAGATTGTGATGGTTCCGCTCCCTTGAATGGCGTCTCGGGCATTCACCACGAGGTTCACCAAGGCTTGCTCGAGCTGACCCGAGTCGGCCTGGACCGACCACAGTGAATCCGGGAACTGGGTGCGGAGGTGAATCGTCTCGCCAATCAGATGCGCGAGCATCTCTTCGGTTCGCTGTACCAATCGGCTCAGGTTGATGGGCTTGGGCGTGACGGCGCGCTTGCGTCCGAATTCGAGGAGCTGCCTGGTGAGCCGAGTCGCGCGATCGATGGCTTCATTGGCCTCAGCCAGGTGGTGCTCGATTTGCTCGTTGCCTTGCCCGAATCGCTCGATGAGCGCCAAGTTCCCCACGATGCACGTCAATAGATTATTGAAATCGTGGGCAACGCCTCCTGCGAGGAGGCCCAAAGAATCGATCCGCTGGGCGTGACTGCGCTGGGCGGCACGCAGCGCTTCTTCGCGCAGGGCCGCTTCTCGTTCGGTTACGTCGGTGCCAACTCCCAAAACGCCAACGATAACTCCTAACTCGTCTCTCAAGGGTTGAAGTTCGTATTCGAGCGAGCGACCAAAACATACGTCGCGGTAATGGGTGGTAGCACCGCTCATCGCTTTGAGATGAGCGGCGTGCGGTTCGTAGTCCGGTGATTCAGTATCCCACAGCTCGATGAGCTTGCGGCCAACGAGCTCGTTGTCGTGGAGATGGAGAAACGCAAGCCCCGGCCCGACGGACGAAGTGAAGCGCAGCTCTTTGTCGACTGTGTAGCAAAAGCCAGGGAAGCGTTGGAGCAGCGCTATGCGTCGTTGTCTCTCGAACGCTAACTCGGAGAGCCGAGATTGAACGGAGGTGACTTCATCAGTCGTCTCGGACAGCCGATCTACGGAACCCACCGGCCGACCGTATCACAGTTTGCCAACGGACGAAGACCGCTCAGTAGGGGAATCCCGGGATTTTTACGTCTAAAGCGAAGATGCCTTCGCGTAGGGTTGTGATGTAGAGAGTTGTGCTCCCTGGGCCGCCAAAGGCTACGTTAGTAGTATCTCCTGCTACTGTGATGGTCCCTAGAAGGCTACCGGTGGGTGAGAGGACGGTGATATCGCCACCAACTGCCGTGTAAAGGTTGCCGGCGCAATCCACGCCCATGCCATCGACTCCACTCAGTGAGCCAAATGGGATGGCTGCCCCCACGGAGCCATCTTCCATGACGGGCAGCGAGACGAGCGAAGCATCCCCGCCAATGTAGAGCGTCTTTGAATCAGGCGAGAGCGCGACCCCGTTGGGCTTGGCGTGATCTGTAGGGATTTCTATGAGTTTGCGCTCGCCCGAGGCCGGGTAACGGTAGACGCGAGTTTCCGGTTGTGAGCACGGAGCTGCACAGTTCCAATCCGGATCGCTAAAATAGACCGTGCCATCAGGGCCGATTGTTAGGTCGTTCGGTGAATTCAAACGTGTGCCCATGTAGTCAGCGATCAAGGTCGCGACAGCTGCGGGGCTGGTCGACAAATCAATGCTTACGAGTCCCCCAACTTTTTGGCTTGCCCCATAGAGGAGGCCCGGGCCGGCGAGAGCTAGGCCGTTGGTACCCGTGTCCGCGGCAACTTCGACGGCAGTTTGTCCGTCAAACGCCATGATTCGACCTGGCGAAGGTTGGCCTTGCTCTGCGTAGTCGCGAAACTGAGAGAAATAGAGCTTTCCGTTCGTATAGACGGGACCCTCCAGAAAGAAGGTGCTGCCGGAGATATCGGGCGGATTCGGCGGGGGATCGAGAACCTTGATCGCTTCCCCGAGCACTGGAGCCAATTCGCTTGCACCTTCCGGACAAGCAAAGACAGGAGCTGGACCCCCTCCACCGCTAGCCGAGCCACCGGCGGGTTCCCCTCCCGTCGCCCCCCCGCTTGCTCCTGGGGTGCCTCCGGACGGGTTCGGGCTTCCACCCGCCTCGCTTCCGCCACTGGAAATATTTCCTCCGACAGCCACTCCGCCACCACTTCCGCCCAGCGCCGCGCTTCCGCCCAGGGCGGGGCTCCCCCCTGAGCTCTGAGAACTCCCCCCGCCCGGTTGGCCGCCCGTCGACGCGCCTCCGGTTTCAGAAACGTCGGGGCCCGAAGAGCAGCCAAGTTCGAGTGGGGTCGCACCCAGAATGAACATCAGCGACAAGCAAGGTACGGAGGTTCTAAGCTTCATGAGTAAGCGGGTAGGGTGAATGAAGAAACTCTCTCCCGCAAGGCGATGCCTTCTTGTTTGGGCTCGAAACAGCTACGAAAGAGGCGATGAGTCACAAATGGGACGCCCGCTTTTTAGCGCTTGCCGGGCACATCGCGGGCTGGAGTAAAGATCCATCGACACAAGTAGGTTGTGTAATTGTTGGCCCGGACCGGGAGATTCGCAGCACTGGCTTCAACGGCCTACCGCGCGGCATTGCCGACACTGCGGAGCGTCTTGGTGATCGAAATCTCAAGTATCCCTTGATCTGCCACGCCGAAGAGAACGCAATCCTGCATGCAGCACGTATTGGCATTTCGTTAGCGGGGTGCGTCGCGTACGTCACTTGGCCACCTTGCACGCGCTGCGCTCGCTCGTTCGTACAGGCTGGAGTGCGTGAGGTTGTGTTTCCTGAAGACGTCGATATTCCGGAGCGTTGGCGCGCCGATTTCGAGCTCAGCTTGCTCCTCTTGCGCGAAGCTCAGGTTGGCATTCGACCCGTCGCTGCCGAATCAACGGATTAAACTCGCTCGCTCGCGTACCTGCAGAATGAAGTATTTCGTCACTGGTGCACGCTGACTTGTCCCAAATTTTGGCCGTTTGAGCGCTGCTTTTTCGGGTGCATGCGCGGCGTGAGCCCTGAGCTGAAAGCGCACCCCAAAAAACGCCTTTCCTGATGGGGAAGGTTTTGTGTTAGGACCAAGGCGATCAAATGCTTGGACGGACGCCTCGCGCATACCAGGTCGTCAATGTTTTTGCCGAACAGCCGTTCTGCGGGAAGACGGTGGCTGTGTTTCCGGACGCCACCGGGCTCGAGCCTACCGCGATGGCGCTTTTAGCGCGCGAGCTCGGGTTTCCGCGAACAGCATTCGTGTTCCCACCCACGACAGAGGGAGCGCAGACCCGAGTCCGTGTGTTTACGCCTAGCGTCGAGCTTACGAGCGCTGGACTGCCTACGATCGCTTCAGTGTACGTGCTGCAGGCGATCGCCAATGATCGAAGCGATCCGGCCTCGTCGGCGCGCATCATCCTGGAGCAAGATGACGCTCCCGTGTCGGTCGCCTACTCGGCCAAGGTCTACTCGGTGCGACAAGAGTTACCGACGTTTGGCTCCATCTACCCCGAGCGGGAGACGATTGCCGCGTTGCTTTCCCTTCGGCCGGACGAGCTGGCGGAAGGCCCCGTCGAAGTCGCCCGCTCGAGCGTTCCTTACCTGGCGGTCCCGTTAAAAAACGCCAGTTCGCTCGCCAGGATCAAACTTCGCGAGAGCATTTGGGAGCGGACGCTGCTCCATTTCGAGGCGCCTAACATCCTCGCTTTCTCGGCCAAAGGGACGCCCCCAGGTCACGCCGCTCAACTTCGAGTGTTTACTCCGGCGCTCGGCGTGTTTGAAGAGCCCGCCTCCGAGGAGGCCTGTGGCCCGCTCATCGGCTACATGCTGCGGCACCAGATCGGCCAGCTTGCGGCGGGGACGCATGCCATTCTGACTCAAGGGGCGGAGCTCAGTCGAAAGAGTACGTTGCACGTGAGCTACTCGCATTGGAACGGTGAGCTTCGCGACTTGCGCGTGGGCGGCCCATGCATCTCGATCGGTTCGGGTACTATCTACATCTGACCCTCGGGATGCGCGTTGTAGGCGCACGCACGGCGTGTGACCGAAAGGCCAAGCTTCGCTAAGTTCTGTGAACTGCTTGCTTTTCCTGGCGTTTTGCTCGAAAAAGTAGACTCTGGCAGCACCATGGACAACCGGGTCAAAGTCCGAGACGGTCTTCTGCGCAACTACGCGTCTTTGGTAGGCGCACTGCAGCGCGTAGTCGACGCCGCCATTATCTGGGGCTGTTTGGCGGGAGCAGTCGTCGCCTACAAGCAGCAGTGGCGCGACGTCGAAACGGCAGCCTTTTCGCTCGCCGTTCTAGTTTTCTATTTTGTATCCGAGGTTAACCACCTCTACCGGTCTTGGCGTGGGCAGCCGGTTGCCAAGGAGCTCACGTTAACGGTCGCGACATGGATTGTGACGTTGCCCTTCCTGCTTTCGGCGGCGTTCTTCTCCAAGAGGTCCGAAGAATTTTCTCGCGTTGTCGCGCTGGTATGGTTCATCGGCACGCCAGTCGTGATGGGCATCGCCCGAATGTTCATTCGCGGCGGCTTGGTTCAGCTGCGGGCCACGGGTCGCAATTCGAGGGCGGCGGTGATCGTGGGGATGACCAAGACTGCTCAGCGCCTAGTGGATCAAATTCGTGATCCGGCGGAGGGAATTCGTTTAGTAGGGTTTTATGATGACCGCATTCCCGCCCGGCGACAGGATATCGTCGGAACGGACGCGCCTTACTGCGGTGGCACAGACCAGCTCGTTCAGGATGTGCGGGCCGGGAGGGCTGACTACGTTTATATCGCGCTACCACTTCGGGCAGAAACTCGGATTAGCGACTTGATCGAGAGGCTCAGCGACAGCACTGCCACAGTGAGCGTCGTGGGTGATTTTTTCGTGTTTGATATGCTCCACGCACAGTGGACGATGGTGGGTGACGTACCCGTCGTAGGCATCTTGGACTCACCATTTCATGGCCTGGGCGGCTGGGTGAAGCGCCTCGAAGACTTGGTCGTCGGCTCGCTGATTCTGTTTCTGATCGCGTTGCCGATGCTTGCCATTTCGATACTGGTGAGGATTACCTCACGAGGTCCCGTATTCTTCGTGCAGCGGCGTTATGGGCTAAACGGGGAGCAGATTCCGGTCATCAAGTTTCGCACCATGACTGTCGCTGAAGATGGAGCGGTCGTGACGCAGGCAACGAGAAATGACCGTCGCATCACGCCGCTGGGGGCTTTCTTGCGTCGCACCTCCCTGGACGAACTCCCCCAGTTTCTGAACGTCTTAGCCGGGCACATGTCGATTGTTGGTCCGAGGCCGCATGCCATTGCTCATAACGAGATGTATCGGTCTAAGATTCATCGCTACATGCTTCGTCACAAGGTCAGGCCAGGCATTACTGGCTGGGCGCAGGTAAATGGTTGGCGCGGCGAGACGGAGGAGCTCTACAAGATGGAGAAGCGACTCGAACACGACCTCTACTACATTCACAACTGGGACTTGATGCTCGATCTTCGCATCATTTTCCTCACCGTCTTTGGGCGCAAAACGCGCTCCAACGCATTTTGAGAAGCTCCCGGAAGGCGGGAAGCGACTCTGCGCCTCGCGTTGGCTAAACGCATTGCCAGACGCCTCGTAAGAGGCGAGTCGGATACGGTTCAGCTCGTTCGGCTTCGCGGTGATCCAACTACCGATGCAAGTAGATCGAACGGCCGCCGACCCAGCAGCACTCGCAGGAGGACGATCCAAAATTCGCGAGAGACCAGGGCATCGGAGGGTCCCATTGCGAAGACGACGCGGCAGCGCTCGATCGCGACCTTAGCGTGTCCACGAAAAGCTTCATCAATGGCGGCCCCGAATAGGAAGGTCCGTCGACCTCGACGCAAGACTTGCGCATCGATGACATGACGTGTGCGAGCTCGTTCAACGCCACTTTCAATGACGCCCAGCGTTTCTCTCATTTGGCCTTCGAAATCGCCCACGCCGGACATTTGAGACGCATGAATACGATACCCGTAGAGTGCGTCCGAGACATATCCAGCGTCACCTTCGACCGAGAGGCGTAGCCACATGTCGGTGTCGCAAGCGTATCTTAGGTGCGAAGCGTAGCCGCCCACCGCGCGATACGCACTCGCACGCAGCATGGTCCCCGTGTGCAAAATCGCGATCTGTCGATTCGTCAAAATACCACGAATTAGCTCGGCGCCAGGGACGACCCTGTCATTCTTGAAGGAGTGGTGCTCCGGTTGGTCCTGACCTTCCACTAGCTTCGCGAAGGAGGAGAAGCAGAAATTCACCCCGGGGTTACTCTCGAGGAGAGCAACCTGACGTTCGAAGGCGTCGTTGCGGCAAGCTACATCATCGGCTGAGATCACGGTGATATACTTGCCGCGAGACATGGAGCTCGATCCTTCGAGGAGCGACGCAATATAGCCGTGGTTCTTGGCGTGGCTCACGAGACGAATGCGGGGATCGGCGAGGAACGGCTCAATAACCTTGAGCGACTCGTCCTTGGAGCAATCGTCGACAACGATGACTTCGAAGTCGGTAAATGTCTGCGAAAGTATCGACTCCAAGCACTCCTTTAAGAAGCGCGCGTAGTTGTAGTTAAGGACCGTAACCGACAAGAGAGGAGTTTGCGTTTCGGTCATTCTTAGCTTCCCTTTTATGGGTCCGTTCCACTTACCCCACGAAGCGTGGTTCAGCCGCCAGACACAGCGCTTCATAATACACACGTTCCTGCGCCCACGGGAACCGAAATATGAAGGGGTTCGGTGAGGGCCTGTCTCCGCAGCGCCTGTCTACGCAGCGCCTGTCTACGCAGCGCGCTCATCCGCCAGTCCCTCTCCTCATCCGCTGCGTTCACTAGGGATCGTGCGAGGTGGATGGGCCGAGCGGCCGGCCAGAAGCGAAATTGAGCCCGGAGAGCTACGGGCGGCTCTGTTATGCGAGTATCGGTACGCCTATTCGGCGTTGCTGAGCGTGAAAATACAATCGGGTGGCAAACTTGTGCTCACCACGCTGCGCTCGTACGAGACCGAGAGCTCGTCAAACTTGTGATCGATGTTGGTCGCGAAGCCACTCAGTTCGGCGCCTAGCCCGCCGAGGTTGACCATGAGCGTCTGTGATTTCGCGCTCCAATTTCGCCCTAGAATCGTCAATTCGCCGCTCGTTGGATGACGAAACGCAAACAAGGTGAGATCTTGCAGGCTAGTTTTGGCGCTGATCCTTTGCATTCCGGGAACGACGTAACGCGCTAGCTGCTTCCATTGGTAATACGTGTCGCGCCGCTCGTAGTCGCGGCCCTGGAAAGAGAGTGCGGCTGGCCCTGGCCCTGCGTCGTTAGGTGGAGATGAACCCCGTCCGGCCAGCTCGGCATGCCGGTATACGCTATCGTAGCCATCCCAGAGCAGGACCGCTGAAATGCCGTTTTCAATGAAGTAAAGAGCGTCGTCCGAATAGCTCGTCTCGGTAACCCAGCCATGGAGCTCCGGATAATCTGAGGACGAGATGGCTTCCATTAGGCCGTGAACCATCGGTGAGTACTCATGGATGGCGATCGAGTCGACTCGATCCATGAGTTTCGGGTAACCCATCATGGCGGGCATGTACTGATCAACCCCGAACGACCCCGAAGCAGTATCCGGACCGACGATCTTGAGATCCTCGACACCGAGATCCGCTAGCCCCTTCACGATATCATTGAGGATCTCTGCGAAGTCACCGGCGCCAATCTGAGGGCCCTCGATGCCATCCCAGTCGACTTCGTTAGAGGGGGCCAGCATGCCGAACTCGAGGCCGCGCGTGACTCGACCGTAATAGGCAGCGGCTACGATGGTCTCAACGAACTCGTCCTTCAACCTGACGTCTAGGGTGGCCCCGCCCATCCATTCGGGCGCGCGTCCCATGAAATCCAACATCACGTTCGACGTATGACCCTGGTCGTTAAGCCATTCTAGGGTCGACCAGAGTTCCTCGAGTTCAGGGGAACTGAAGATCGACTCATAGGCGTCCCAATCGAAGTGTGCCGGGTCGTCATCATCGTTGACCTCTTCCCAATCGCTCATCTCATAGACGACGCGCCAAATGCGTGTCCCCATCTCGTCCAGCTCGACCAAGGCCGGAATGACGTCGCCGTCGTCCCAACTGTGAACATTGATCGACACGCCGAAGCCATCCATCGTTTGATAGATTTTGTCGGTGCTCACCGAAGAGTTGGAGGGGCCGGGTGGTCCTCCACCAATCGACGGGGCCGTTCCGCCCGTGGCAGTTGGCTCATCGCCGCCGGAGCTCGGCCCCGAACCGCTCGCGGTTTTACCGCCCGAACTGCTCGTGCTCCCGCTGCCATTGCGGCCGCCGCTGCTATTGCGGCCACCGCTCCCGTTGCTGTTCCCGCCGCTCGTCATGCTTGACGTGCCGCCGTCTTCACCTGCGGAGTTGCCTTCACCCGCCATCCCATCCGCTCGTTGGCTGTCCTCCTCGTTGCAGGCGAACGACGTGGCGAGGAGCATGAGGAAAGGAAGATGCTTTTTCATTTTTGATCCGATCCATGGAGCCGTGGATGGGCGGAGTTGCATGCGGCGAGGACGCGGATCGGGGCCGCGCGCACATTGGCGGAGCCTGCGTACTTGGAGATGAGAAGCCTGCCGACTGGGCCGGCTTAGCTTTGCCCGCTCAAATCGAGCAGATTCATCGAGAGGTTAACATCGAGGGTTAACATCGAGGGTTAACATCGAGGGTTAACCGAGTGCGCGCCTTAGAGCCGTTACAACAGTGTCTTGCTCGGAGTCCGTCAATTGGGGAAAGAGCGGCAAGATGATGCGACGATCCTGAAGATGCTCAGACACCGGCAAGGGCGCATGCTTCGAGTTCGCATAGGGCAATTCGCGGTGCGAATTCATGATGCCACGTCGACTCGCCACACCCTGATCCAACAAGGATTGCATCACGGTCCGCTGGTCAGAACCTTGGGGTAGCTCGACCCAAAAGCTTTGCCAGTTGGTCCTTGCCCAACTGGGCTCGGCCGGCAAGATCAGGCCCGAAATGTCGCTGAGGAGCTCAATGTAACGAGCCGCTAAGCGACGTCGCGTCTCGACGATGCTAGGCAAGCGCTTCAGTTGCTCTCGGCCGACGGCAGCTTGGATGTCGGTCATGCGGTAGTTGTATCCGAGCACCGAATGGTCCTCGAACACTACTTCGCGAGCGCTGTGTCGTGCGCGATCGTTGACGCTCATGCCATGCTGACGGAGCAAACGAAATTGCTCATCGTAGCGCGGATTATTGGTCGTCAGCATGCCACCATCGCCCGTCGTTATCACCTTCCTTGGGTGAAAGGAGAAGGTCGCGATGTCGCCGTGAGGACGCCCCACGGGCTCAACCACACCACCAAACACGTAGCTACTTCCGCTTGCGCACGCCGCGTCTTCAATGACCGGCAAACCGTGCTTTTTGGCTACTTCGAGGATCGAGCGAATGTCGCATGGCATGCCCACTTGATGCACCGTCAGGATGGCGCGCGTGCGAGGACTAATCGCAGGCTCGATCAGTCCTGGATTCATATTGGCCGTGGCCGCATCGACGTCGATGAACACCGGTTCGGCGCCGCAGTAACGAATCGCGTTGGCGGTGGCGATATAGGAATGGCTGACGGTGATGACTTCGTCGCCCGGCTGAACTCCGACAGCGAGCAGCGCTAAATGGAGCGCCGTCGTACAATTTGAGACTGCGCACGCGTGTTTGGCGCCAACGAGGGTCGCAAACTCTTGTTCGAAGGCGAGCACCTCAGGGCCTTGAGTTAGCCAACCAGCCAAGATCGGGCGCTGCGCGGCTAGAGCTTCAGCTTCGCCCGTAATTGGCCGCGCTATCGGGATCGTGTTCACTTGGCCGCGAGTCCCTTCTCGGAGCGCCACCAAGCGACTAGCCGACGAAGCCCCTCTTCGATATCGATGGTCGCCTTAAAACCAAGCTGTTTCTCGGCGAAACTTGTATCGGCCAAGCGACGCGAAACCGGGTTGACCTTCCGTGCAGGGCCGTATTCGGGCTTTAGGTTCGAGCCCATGACCTTCAGCAGCGCATAGGCCAAGTCATTGAGGCTGGTCTCCGTGCCGCTTGCTACGTTGAAGACCTCATCACTGACGTCAGATTTCATTGCCAAGAGGTTCACTCGGGCGATGTCATCCACATAGACGAAGTCCATCGTCTGCAGCCCGTCGCCGAAGATGAGTGGAGGTTTGTCTTCGAGGATTCGATCCATCCAGCGAATCAAGACTTCGGTGTAAGCGCCATGGATGTCCATGCGATCGCCGTAGACGTTGAAATAGCGGAGGGCGACGTACGGTAGGCCGTACATGTCGTTGAAGCTGCGGAGCAAAGCCTCGTTCCACACCTTCGAAGCCCCATATAGGGTTCGATTGTTATAGGAGTGATGGCGTTCGGTCGTTGGAAATTCCTCAGCCAAACCAAGCACCGAGGCCGATGATGCCGCTATAACTTTCTTGACCTTCGCTTCAACCGCAGCTTCTAGGACGTTGTAAGTGCCGTCCACCATAACCTCGAGTGCCAAGCGAGGTTCTTCGGCGCACTGAGTGATACGGATTGCCGCCTGATGGTAGACCTGATCAATCCCTCCCATCACCTCTTTCAGGAGTCCTCGATCGCGGATATCTCCCTCTACAAGGGTGACGGGGCCGTTTGTTAAGGCGCTGGCGAGGTTTTCTCGCCGTCCGCGGACGAAGTTGTCCAGAACGATAATCTCACCAACGCGGCCTTGTTTCCGCTCTTCCATGAGCAGATCCACGATGTGAGAACCAATGAGGCCTGCGCCTCCCGTAACCAAAACGCGTGCGGTCATGTTGTTAGTCCCTCCAAAAGTAGATTATTTACCCGGCCACTCGAGGAGTGTTTTCGCCACCGTTTCGACCTGAGCTGACGTCAGTTCGGGGAACATTGGCAACGACAAGGTTTCGAGCGCCGCTCGCTCAGCATGCGGAAAGTCGCCGACCTTGTGACCAAGCTCAGCGAAGCATTTCTGGAGATGAACGGGCAACGGATAATGAATGCCGCTCGAGACGCCCCTTTCGGTGAGGTAGGCCTGGAGCGCATCGCGTTTGGCATGGCGGATCGCGTACACGTGAAAAACGTGGCGCAACTCAGATGGCACGCTAGGGGGCTGATAGCCGCTGCTAGCGAGCAGCTCTGAATAGTGTTGGGCGTGGGCGCGGCGCTTCTCCGTCCAATCCTCGATATATTTCATCTTCACGCCGAGGACGGCGCCTTGGACGCCCTCTAGCCGGAAGTTGCCGCCCTTGATGTCGTGGTAGTACTTTTTCTCGCTACCCCAATCGCGCAGCATGCGAAGACGCTTGGCGAAGTCGGGATTGCTGGTGGTGACGGCTCCGCCTTCGCCGTATGCACCTAGATTCTTGCCTGGGTAAAACGAGAAGCAACCCATGCCACCGATGCTGCCGATGCGTCGCCCCTTATATTCTGCGCCGTGAGCCTGGGCGGCGTCCTCGACTACGAGCAGACCGCGTCGCTTGGCGATCTCCATGATGGGGTCCATGTCTGCTGGACGACCATGGAGATGCACGGGCACGATGGCCTTGGTCCGCGGCGTGATAGCCGCTTCGATTTTGGCCGGATCGATGCAAAGCGTCTTGGGATCGATGTCTACGAATACCGGCTTGGCATTGGTGTAGTCGATTGCAGACACAGTTGCGACGAACGTAAAGGGCGTCGTAATTACTTCATCGCCTGCGCCGATTTCTGCCGCTTGCAGCGCTAGCTGAATGGCGCTCGTGCCGCTGTTTACGCCAACTGCAAATTCGCTCTGCGTGTACGAGGCGAATGACTTTTCGAAGGCGGCAACAGCTGTGCCGAGAACGAATTGAGTGGTCTCGAGTACGCCGAGCACTGCGGCGTCAATCTCGGGCTTGATCGACAGATATTGTGCTTTCAGATCGACAAAAGGAATCACGGGTTCTTCTCCGGAACGAAATAGGAAAATCAGAGGTCTACAGGAGCGCCATGTTGCGCGACGGACTTGGATGCAGCTTCGAGTATCCGCACCACGCGAAGCCCGGCCGCACCGTCTGTAACGGGTTTGCGGCCGCTCTGCGCGCACTCTACGAAATGGCGAGCCTCAACGAGGAGGGCCTCGGTGTTGGGCAAGTGCGGAGCCCACATGTCACCGGAGCGGTAACCGACCTTGAGCTGGTAGGCATCTGGGCCGCTGTTCATCGTGATACCTTTGTCATAGACGCGAAGCTTTTCGCTGAGCTCCATGTCGTCCCATTCGATCATCTTGTGCGAGCCGCCAATGAGCGTCTTGCGAATCTTCACCGGCGCGAGCCAGTTGACGTGAAAATGGGCGATGAGGTTGTCGTGAAAGAAGCACGTCAGATAGGCGAGGCTCTCTGGTTGACCAGGCACGCTGGCAACGCCCGTTGCGGCCACCTTGATCGGAGCACGGCCGAGCACGAAGTCCATAATCGATAGGTCGTGGACGGCGAGGTCCCAAAGCACGTTCACGTCATGCTGGAACAGGCCCAAATTGACGCGCACAGAGTCATAGTAAAAGAGCTGACCCAAGTTGCCTTGATCAATCAGTTCTTTAATTTTTCGCACCACCGTCGTGTAACAGAAGGTGTGATCGACCATGAGCGTGAGGCCGCGCTTCTCGGCTTCGGCGATCAACTTCTCTGCTTCGGCTGCCGAAGGTGTGATGGGCTTCTCGACTAAGACGTGCTTGCCCGCCTCCAGGGCCTGCATAGCCAAAGGAAAATGGGTCGAGACTGGTGTCGCGATGCAGACGGCATCGATACCCGACGCGGCCAAAAGGTCGGCCGGATTCTCGAAGGTTTTGATGCCTGGGTACACGGACTCGACCTGCGCACGCCGCTTGGCGGACAGATCGCAGACTCCGAGGACCCGAGCTCCCTCCACCTGTGAGAAATTTCGAACAAGATTGGGTCCCCAGTACCCGTAACCAATAACTCCGATTCCGAACATCGTTTCGCCCTCTCCCTGGGGTTAGTGCTGCCCCGATTCTTTCTTGGTCAATTGAATTGCTTCATCTTGTGATTTGCAGCGCTGGCCTTTAGCGCTAACCCAGCCGATTACTCGGGCGGGGTTTCCTACGACTAGCGCGTGGTCGGGGACGTCTTTGGCGACAACTGCGCCTGAACCGACCATCGCCCAGCGGCCGATGGTCACACCGGTAACGACCACGGTGCACGCGCCGAGGGAGGCACCATATTTCACTAAGGTCTTGCCTACGATCCAATCATCTGCCGACTTCAGCGAACCGTCGGGGTTGATCGCTCGTGGCACCTTATCGTTCGTGAATACTACGTGAGGGCCAACGAAGACGCCGTCCTCCAGCTCGAGCCCATTATAGAGCGAAGAGTTGTTCTGGACCTTGACGTGATCGCCCAGGACGACGCCGTACTCCACGTACGAGCCCTGGCCCAGGATACATTTTTCGCCGATTTTGGCGTTTTCACGAACCTGGACGTTGCGCCAGATCATGGTGCCGTCGCCGACCTGTGCGTCGGCGGACACCTCAGCTTGTGGATGAATCTTGACCATTGGGGGCAACCTAGAGTGGGTCTTTGGGGCAGGGGGAGGGCAAACCAATGCTCTCCGAGTCCTCCTGACCATAAAGTGCGGCGGCACGTTAACAACTTTGATTCTAAGGTGAAAGGCCGAACCCCCACATTTTGGCTTGGCTGTCGCTGCCGGTGACGGTCGGGCGGACGGCGTTCGCCTGGAGTGACCTTCTTTTGCGACTCGCTCGGTCGTCGGTGAACCGTGTCTTGGCCTTTCGGGAGTTCATCCCTCTCACCCGAGTTGGGTGGACCGGCGCGCAGCAGGACCTTGAAAAATTGATAACACTCTCCAGAGGTTCGCTGGCGTCGTGTCAGTTGACCCTCCACTAGGGCAGCCGTAAACTCGCCTCAAATTCATGCCAAATTCGCCGCCGACCCTGACGATCACCGCGGTAATTTGCAGCAACCGGCCAGGCGCGGGCCTGGTGGACGCCGTGTTGAGCATAGCCGCGAGCACCCGGGTTCCGGAAGAAATCGTGGTTGTTGCGCAGTTCGCGCCTTCTCTTTGGGTGGATTCGCAGCTCAAGGCCCTCGAGACGCGTGGGCTTCTACGAGTCGTTTTTGATTCTGGCAGAGGGCTTTCCCGTGCGCGAAATATTGCGATTCGTGCAGTCACGACGACGCACCTTCTTTGGACGGACGATGATTGCATTGTCGCGCCGAGCTGGGTGGAGGCTCACATTAGCGCCTATGAGGCTCACCCTGATGCTGCATTGATTTTTGGTTCGGTGGATCCGCCGAGCGCCGTCAATGGTGGTTACGTGCCAACGTTCGACGTCGAAGAGGAACTGGGGACGTGGTCGACGCAAAGCGGAGCAGCTTCGGGCATGGGGGCTAACATGAGTTTCCCGATGTCGTTGATCCAAAAAATTGGAGACTTCGATGAGCGCTTTGGAGTCGGCGCCGTCCTCGGTAGCGGCGAAGATCTGGAGTTCTCCATGCGTGCACGAGCTAAGGGGTTCAAAGTCATCGGCATCCGTAGCGCTCGCGTTGTGCATGAGGGTGGGGTGCGGCCCATGGGGAGCGAAAGCAATACGATTTGGTACCGCGATGGCATGGGCATGGGGGCCGTTCTGTTTGAGTCCTTTCGTCGCGAGGATTGGGTAGGCTCTGCACTGATTTTGCGTTCGGTGACGGGGCTCATGGCCGATTCGGCTTGGCGACTTCTGACGCGCAAAACCCCCACAGGTGCGCGAATGGCAGCGCATCTTTTTCGGGGCTCTGCCATCGGTTTCGCGAAGGCCCTCCGCGAGAGCATGAGTTCTTGAAGGTGCCGTTCTTGAAGCTCGGAGAGTGAGAGCGGCGCCGTCGAGCGCTACTTCTTCTGGAAGCGAGCGAGCAACTTGCCTAGAGATTTATCTCTAGCGAACCGAATTTGCTCGCGTTCTTCGGAGCCGATGAACCACAAAGTCCCGACGTAGCTGGCTAGTGCCACGGGGGAAGCCAGGTACGGCGAGATGTGGCGCAGCAGATACGCCACGCCGATGAAAACAGCGCCCGCGATGAACACGCGGCACAGCGTCTTCGCTACGGGTAGACCGAGTGTGCCTTTAGGCAGCAGCAAAACCCCTCCTAGCACCACGGGGATCTCGCTGATGATTCCGGCCACCGAGATGCCGATGCCCCCATTTTGATAGTGCTCTTGAAACCAAGGAATGAGCAGCGGATCGAGAATGAGACTAACCAAGACACAGATGCCTTGAACGAGCGCCCAACTTCGTTGCTTGCCGGCTGCCAAGACGGCGCTGCCGAGCGGCATACTGAAATAGACGAGGAAGACGAGCCCCGACATGATCAGCAAATTCTGCTCGGTGCGTCCGAACCCCTGTTTGCCGTACAGATTCACGCCCACCTCGCGGTACACTCCGCAACAGAGGGCAACCGGCATCGCGAGAAGAGCGGTGCCTTTGGTCGCTTTGGCCACGGTGTCGGCGTACTCCGCGCGGTCCTCGACGAAGAGGCGAGACAGAGTCGGATAGAGCGAGGCAATCAAGGCAACGGCCGGCATAACGAGTACACCGATCAGTCGTCGCGCCGCCGCGTGCCAGCCGACGACATCCGTTGGCGCTAGCTCCGACATAAATGCGGCGTCGATGTTCGTCTGCATCGTGTTGGTCAAAGCCACGATGAGGAACGGCGTCCCGTATTTAAGCAGGCTCCGAACCTCTTCGAAGCTGAACCCAACCGGGCCTTCGAAGAGGCGGCGGGTGGAACGCCAAATCCACACTAAGACGATCGCGTTGGTGACAGCCTGAGCGACCAGGGCCGCATACAGGTTACCCCCGAGAAAGAGCGTTGACACGACGAGCACGGCTGACAGGAATTGCCCACCAACCTGCGCATAGGCCATCACATCCATGCGCTCGAAACCGCGTAAGGCGTCTGACAGCGTAGCTGTCCAGAAGCCGATCAGGATGTGCAAGGACACCAGCCAGTAGACGTTCAGAAACTCCTGATCCTTGCCGAGCAGGAGGCTGCCGAGGGTCAGGATGAGCGTGACGGCTGGGCCGGCGAGAGCTTTCCAAAGGAGCGAGGTGCCTATCAATCGCCCTGCCGCCGCGTGCCGTTGCGCAATGGCCGCTGGCACGACCCCTGTCGACCCCCAATCCACGAACAGGAAACCGAACTGGGCTAACGTGGTGCAGAGGTAGTTGTAGCCGAGCGCTTGGGGGCCAAGGAAGCGGCCCATCATCGCGGCGCTAAAAATCGCGAGCGGGGTGCCTGCGACCTGGGCAAGCATCAAGATCAGCGTGTTCTTTAGCACCATGCCGCCTTGGCCTGGGCTTTTGACCTCTGCGGTCACTGGTGTGCCGGCTTCCATCTCTCGAGGGTCACGAAGTGTATGGCGAATGAACCTTCAACGTACGAGCGAACGGGCGAGCGCCAGGGCTTCTTTGGGAGTTTCGGCAAAGTGAACTTGCTTGAATTTGTGCGTGTAGTGCTCATACACGGCTCGATTTTTCCCGAACTTATCTGGCAAAAGAACGGCGGGTTGATCTCGCAGGGCTGTGAGCACATGCGGATGGAGACGATCCGTCACAAGGACCTGGCCCAAATCGAGCATCCGATTGCCATAGTTGAGCATCTCGAGCGAAGCGCGCCGATAGAACTCTGTCAGCGGCGGATTTGCGATACCCGCCAGGGCTCCTCCAGCTTTTGACGCACGCAACCGCGAAAAAACGCCGCTTGCGCGCAAGAAGGCGTACATCTTAGGGACATGCTTACGCAGGTCGTGCGGCCAATCGAAAACAAAAAGGTCATCGGGTACGGCTTCGCCGACACCCTCTTTGTCGTCGCGCGCTAACCAAACGATGTTGTGCTCGGGCGGCTTCTGACGCTTCTGCGGTGACAGGCGAAGTGCCATGTCGGGAACCGTCAAAACCCGCACGTGCTCGGGAAACGCTCGCCTCGCCTGCTCGCAGCTCACGGGGTCGCGCGCCATTACGGTAACATTGGGGTGGTTACCGAAGATTGTGCTGGCCTGTTCGCTATCTTCGCTGTCCGTAAAGAGAACGGTGGCTGGGAGTGAAATGAGCGCATTGTTAGGAAAGCGCTCCGCCACTTCTCGTTTCACTTCGGCGTGCCGTGGCCACAGCTTCGAAATGGTAACCCCGCCTAGAAATAGGATTGAGCCATTCCCAATCACGCGGCTCAAATGCTCGAGGTTGAAGTTGACTCCATTTGCCGCATAGACGACCGGAATCTTACGCGACCGTAAGTACTCCGTGGTCGCGACCCACATCATGTGGTTCCCTACGTTCCCATCATAGGGAAACTGCAGGATCGCCGCAGGGCGACGAGGAATGTGGATATCGAGCAGAGCGTCGATCTGTCGGCGATAGTCGGCGAAGACGTCGACGTAGCTGGGTGAGTTTTCGGACGAGGGAACCTCGGCTTGTGTCGAGGCCTGGATCAACTTCGTACTCCTTGAGGCATTCTCGCGAGTATCCATACCCCTATCGCCTCGGAGATCGCAATGGCTTAGCTGCGCTTCAAGCGTGAAGGCACGCCCTCTTCTGAGGCCACTGCTCTGAGGAACTGCGCTTTGGCCTAAGGCACTGCGCTTGTGGCTTAAGGCACTGCGCTTGTGGCTTAAGGTACTTTGCTTTTGACGCGGGGCTTCAGCTCCAAGAGCTGTGTCCCACGGGCGGTGGACAATGGAGCTACTCCCAAACCCATTCCTCCCAAGTATCGAAGGCCCCTGCCAAGAGTGCCGCGAAGATTCGCTCGTCGTCGAAATGGGTGACGAACGTCCGGGCGACGGTGTCCCGGGGCCGTGTCCTTTCGGCCTGAGCATAAATCAGTTTGTAGCCGGCCTGGACTGCCATCTGCCCAGCCGCGTCTGGCCAGTTCATCGACTGTCCGAGCGGAATCGCAAAGCTCGAAACGGGCACTCCGAGGCGGTCTTCAATCAGCCGACGAGAGCCGAAGAGCTCTTCTTGCATTTGAGCCGATTCGATCTTCGCGAAATCGGGGTGAGTCATGGAATGACTTCCGATTTCAGCGCCCTCAGCCAGCGCTTTGTCTAGCCCCCGCCAATCCAATATCGCGCCACGAGACCAATCATTTTTGTGTTCAGACCATTCTGAAACGACAAACACCGTCCACGGGATCGAGTATTCTTTCAGGATCGGCGAAGCTGCCTCGAGCACTGTGCGAAACGCGTCATCAAAAGTAATGGCGAGTTCCTGGGCGTCGCCCCCTGTCGTGGCGAGCTTGTGCGCAGGAACGAAGCGGTAGCCAGCGGACAAGGCGAACTCGAGCTGGCGTCGAAATAGCGCGGGGGTGACGTCATTCACTCCGTATTCGGCCTGACCGATGGAGTGGTAACATAGGATCCTGCCCGACGTTTTTGGCGTCCGGCGGGAGCGCAACGCGGCGAGCGCGTTTCGCTCCATGTACATGCGCGCCGACGCGACACCTAGTCGGGTGAGCCCAAGCTTTCGGCGCAGCTGCTTTGCTGCCTCGAGTACCACAGGCTGCGCCTACCATGCGGCCCGAAACGAGTCCATGCGAGCGCTTCGCGCGGGCGTTTCTTGGGCTCGACGCGATCATCCGCGGCCCGCAAGCGTTTGGCGCGCCGGGACCTTGCGTGAGGTGGTGATGACGCGGAAAACCTAACGGAAGAGCCATGGAACGAATCGATGTCGCGATCATAGGCGGGGGTGTGATTGGGCTCGCTATCGCAAGGGAGCTAGCGCTAGCTGGTCGTGAAGTCCTCGTGCTGGAAGCTGAGGCGAGCCTCGGTACTCATACTAGTTCTCGGAACTCTGAGGTGATTCACGCGGGGATCTATTACCCTCAAGGTTCACTCAAGGCGGAGCTATGTGTCGAAGGAAAGCATCTGCTTTACGACTACTTGCAGCAAAGCGATGTGGACCATAGCCGCCTCGGCAAAGTGATCGTCGCCTCGCGCGACGAAGAGCTGCCCGTCCTTGACAACATTCTGAGGCAGGCCGAGCAAAATGGCGTACTCGACCTCGAGCGCTTGGACCAAAAACAAGTTCGCGAACTCGAACCCGGGGTGACCTCAGTGGGGGGGCTGTTTTCGCCTTCGACGGGGATAGTCGATAGCCATGGGCTCATGGCGTCTTTCAGGAAGGATGCCGTGAAGGCGGGAGCGACGGTCCTATGCTCCACGCCGGTCCTCGGCGGAAGCATCGTGAGCGATGGCATTTTGCTGTCTATCGGAGGCGAAGCACCGATTGAGGTCGTTTGCAGCAGCGTCGTCAATTCGGCCGGTCTGTGGGCTCCAGAGCTTGCGGCGAAGATTGTCGGCTTACCCCGCGAGTGCGTTCCGACGGCCCACTACGCCAAAGGGCACTACTTCGTGTTGCAAGGTCGGACGCCTTTTCGCCACCTCGTTTATCCGGTGCCCGAGCCGGGGGGGCTTGGCGTGCATGTGACCCTTGACCTAGCGGGTCAGGCGCGATTTGGCCCAGACGTCAGCTGGGTGGAGCAGGTCGACTATCAGTTCGACGCATCTCGGGAACCCGCCTTTTACCAGGCGATTCGGCGCTACTTTCCCTCACTTGAGGCGGGCGCCTTGGTCCCCGGTTATACGGGCATTCGACCGAAGCTCGGGCCCGCGGGTTCGGGAGCTAGCGACTTCGTCATCCAGGGTCCTCGGCAGCATAGGGCACGCGGCCTTGTCAATCTATTTGGCATCGAGTCGCCCGGCCTCACCGCCTCCCTCGCCATTGCGGCGCGGGTAGCCGGTCATCTGGCGTCCGAGTGAGAGTGGCGAGTCTCATGGCAGAGCCAAACGCGGCGGACCGAAAACGGATCCTGGGGTTTGATGGCTTACGCGCGATTTCGGCGTTGCTCGTTTTCTGCGAGCACAAGCTAACGCGCTACACGGTAGGCCTCCTCGGCGTTTGGATTTTCTTCACGCTGAGCGGGTACCTGATTTGCGGGATCTTGCACGATGCGGCTCTCGCGCCCCAGCCAGCGAGCCATGGTCGCTGGAGAGCCCTCCTCGAGTTCTGGAGGCACCGCGCGCTGCGTATTTTCCCTATCTACTATCTCACGTTAGCCGTGCTCTTTGCGATAACGCCGCTCGTGGGCGCTAAAGAGCTCGTTATCTATTCGGCTTACCTTCAGAACTTCTACATCGCCTTCGTGTCCCACAGTTGGACCCCGATCACACATTTTTGGTCGCTCGCCATCGAGCAACAGTTTTACGTTTGCGTTGCTCCGCTCCTCTTGTGGTTGGCGCCCGAGCGACATCGCCTTGGCATAGGTTGGCTTTTCGGTGTGTGTCTCGCCGCGGTCGTCGCGTGTGAGATTTTCGCCTGGGATCCGATGGCCGTCTCACTCCTACCAACCACCAACTTCGCGTTCATCGCGCTGGGCGGTTTGCTGAGGCTGAGTCCGTCTGGAGCCTCGCTCAGGCTGAAACTCGCGAGTCCTGCGGCCTTTGTCTTGTCCGGACTCGGGCTGGCGACGAGTTTTGTAGTGCTGAGCCATCCGGAAAATCCAGAGAGCGGCACGCCGTTTCTGGTGTTCCTCTTTGGCCTGATTTTCTGTGGAGCCCTAGTCGCCCGCGTCGTCGAATCCCAGGACTCGCTTGGGGTGAGGATACTTGAGAAATGGCCACTCACCGCGCTCGGAAGGATTAGCTACGGGTTCTATATTTACCATGCGCTTCTACCGAATCAGGCTCAGGTTTTGAGCGCCCTGTTCGGTGCTGAAGCGCACGTTGGGGTACCAAAACTGCTTTGGGCAGCGCTCGAATTGACCGTATCGATTCTGTTGGCGTCGGCCTCGTGGGTTTGGATTGAGCGCCCCTTTCTGGCCCTCAAACGCCCCCTTCCTGTGCGCTCCGCATCGGCCTAGGCCCTCGCAAGTTAGGGCATGCTTCCTTTCAGCTTCGCTGGAACTAGGCGAAGCTGGGGCGGGACTTAGCGAAGACGCGTTGACGCAAAACTGGCGCGTCCCCAGGGACAGGCCCGACGCGATTCGAGGCGACTGAGTCGCCTCCTGCAAAGTCGTCGAAGGAAACGGAGCAACGTGCTATGCGTTGGTGTTTTGGAATCACAAGCCCCCATTTCGAACCCAAGGCCTTCGTCCCTGCGGGGTAACGAACTGGCCCTGACCGGACAGCACGCCCTGGTTGTGCGCAGAGAGGGAGAGTTCGAGCTTCCTGACGAAGCCGCATTCCCCTTACCGCCTTGGCACCGTCCGGAATGGCAAAATCTCTGGCTTGCGCTGGAGCGACAGGATTGGCGAACGTTAGCCTTAGTGCCACCCGGCCCGTCGCGTCCGGGTTTTACCCTCGATGTGGCCGTCGGTCTGGTGCACACAGGTTCAGTTCATCTGGGCGTACCCATCCGAATTGCGGATGCGGTCGACATATCGCTGCCCCATTTGCGACAGTTCATTCAGGAGCTCAATTCGTTGCGGGAAGCTGGAGATCGAGTGCTTGTCTGCCTAGGTGGCGTGCGAAATAACTCCACAACAGCTCCGATCGCTCAGGCGGCCGACAGAGCGCTGCTATGCCTGGAGCTCAATCAATCCAAGTTGGCCGACGCTAAAGCCACGATGAAGGCAGTCGGACAGAAGCACTTTTTAGGGAGCGCCGTCTTTCAAAAATGACTCAAGCTCGTCCAAGAATCGGCTTCGTTCTCGAACAAGCACTAGGCCACGTAGCTTACGGAATGGCGCTCAAGAAGGCGCTCTTGAAGCGGGAAGACTTCGAAGCGGTGTGGCTCGACGTTCCCTACGGAATGGAGGGCTTCGGCAAGGTTCCCGTCGTCGGGAAGAACTGGACCTTGCGCGGCAGTCTCCGAGCTCGCCAGATGGTGAGCGAAGCGGTGAACAAAGCGCCCCTCGATGCCTTGTTCGTGAACACACAGACGGTGAGTCTTTTTCTCGGTGGATTCGCGAGTCGCATCCCAACCATGCTCTCACTCGATGCAACCCCCATCAATTATGATGAACTCGCCGATTGGTATGGCGATTCCGTCCAGTCAGCCCCGATTGAGAAGGTGAAGCTGGCCTTGCATCGCGGGGTCATGAAACACATGAGCGCGTTCACGACCTGGTCGGAATGGGCGAAAGGCTCGCTTGTTCGCGACTATGGTGTCTCCGCCGAGAAAGTGATTGTGCTGCCGCCTGGCACGACGCTCAGCAACTATCCCGAACCGGGAAGTAAGCAATTCTGGAACAAGGAGAGGCCACTTCGCATCCTGTTTGTGGGCGGCGATTTCCGGCGCAAGGGAGGTGACTTGTTGCTTCGTCTATTGGACGAGCTTCCGCCCGGTTCCATTGAACTGCACATGGTGACTGCGGCTGATCTCCCCGCACAACCTGGCCTCTTCGTCTATCATGGCGTCAAGCCGCACTCTGCCGAGCTGCTCAGACTCTACCGGGAGTCCGACATCTTTGCCCTCCCCACGCGCGGAGATTGCCTAGCCGTCGTCCTTGGAGAGGCCATGGCTTCCCAACTTCCTATTCTGACGACACGAGTGGGAGCTCATGCCGAAGCTGTAGTCGACGGCGAGAGTGGCTTTGTCCTCCCCAAAGACGACTTCCCAGGGCTGCGTGGCCGAGTCGAAGCGCTGCTCGCTGATCCCGACTTGGTTCGACGTATGTCGGCGCGCTCGCGTGTCCTTGGCGAACAGCGTTTCGATATGCAAATGAACGCTGACAAAATCGGTGACGTGCTCTTGGAACTGGCTAGGCGAGGCTCGCTCGTTTAGTGGGTTCTCATTAGAGGTTTCATAGTTCGTATGAGACGAGTTCGTGGCGTCGCTTCTGCAGCGGTAACTCTTGCTTGCTACCTGTACCCCCTCGTCCTGGCGGTGCTGGCGTTGGTTCTGCGCACACAAGCCGAGGGAAACGCGTTTTGGATGGTGGCGCTCTATGCCCCGGCTATCGGCTATCTGCTCCCGGCTTTACTAGTCGTTCCGCTTTGGGTATTTCGCGGGCCGGCGAAGGCATTTGCGGCGCTACTGGCTGGCGTTGTGCTGTGCGTATTTGGTTCTATGGGCGCCCAAATGCATCTGCCAAAAGACGGGCAAGACGCGCGGGTCGTCGTCACCATGAACGTGGATTCTGCGTATCAAGGCGTGCCCGAGGTGGCGAGTTCGGTGCTTTCACATCGGCCTGACCTTGTGTTTCTGCAAGAGGTAGGGTCCCGAGGCGAAGAGCTTGCTCAAGCGCTCCGACGGGCTCTGCCGCACGCGATCGTCGAAGGGCAATTCGTGGTCGCTTCTCGGTTTCCCCTATCCGACCTTGTTGTTCCCGGAGCAACCTTTGTGCGAGGGCGGGAACGGGTCCCCCGCTTTGTGAGAGTGCGCGTCAACTTTCCGGAAGGCTCGATTGCGGCTTACAACGTCCACCCCATCTCGCCGCGGCCAGCGTTCATGGCTGTGCGCGGCCCAGGGTTTAGGTCGCAGATCTCGTCTGGAAGGCTGTTCGGCCCCGAAGCCCGGGATGCGATTTGGAAGAACGTCGAGGTGCGGCAGTTTGAGCTCAGTACCGCGGCTGAAAGCGCCGCTCGAGAGACGTTGCCTGTGGTGCTCGCAGGCGATTTGAATCTTCCGGGCAACAGCCGCTTCTTCTCAGCGACATTCGGCTTTCTCCAGGATTCGTTCGTTGAGGCGGGGTTCGGCCTCGGATACACCTATCCGGCCAAGATCCCGTTTCTTCGCCTGGATCGAATTCTTACGAGCCCGAGTATTCGAGCGCTCAGTTTCAAGGTCGATTGTAAGGGCTATTCAGATCACTTCTGCGTTATTGGGAAACTCGATTTTTCCCCGAATTAGACAGAAACGGTCGCTCGAAGGCATAGAAAAATGCATACGCCCCCAGGAGCACGAGCGCGAAGCCCACGCTCATCAAGAAGCCGAACGTGGCCGCGAAACTAAGGCCCAACTTCTCAGTTCCGTAGAGCCACAGAATCTGCAAGAGCGGCGCGTGAATGAGATAAAAGCTGTACGAGAAGGTGCCTACTTTGACGAAGGGAGGCAGCGAGAGAAAGCGATTGAGCTTACCTTCTGGAGCGACGCTACTCGCTATCAACGTACAGAAGGCGAATGCTCCGATGCCCGCGTCGTAGAGCGCGTTGACCATTTTCGGCACCTTGAGCCCGTTCAACACGACGAAGAATAGCGTGACGCTAAGCGCAAGCGTCGCAACCAGGCCGTAGTGCTTGAACTGCCGGAGCCGGGAATACGCCGCATCCTTTGAAAAGGATATGAAAGCCGCCAGCACGCCCAAGGCGAAAATCCCGATGTAGTGCGGGCTTGAGCGCCCGAAACGGGTATCGGATAGGGGCAACGAGAGCGCGTAGCCGAGTACGAGAAACAACAAAGTTGTTCGAATCAGGTTCGTTCGCCGGGCTAGCCACAGGTAGATGGGGAACAGAAAGTAGATCTGCCACTCCACCGCAATCGACCAAAAGACGTAGTTGATGCGCCCGGTGCGGAAGAAATTCTGCACCAACAAAAGGTGACTTACGATGGCTTGTTTATCGATGATGATGGGTACGTCCCACAACGAACCCGAAGGTTCACCGATGATCGTGTAGACGAGCAGTAGGCACACCGCGAGCGCTGCATAGTAAGGGGGCAGAATGCGACGGGCCCGCTTACGAAGAAATCCCATTGTGCCGTCACGAAGCGTGCCGCCGCTCGAGACAATGGGGAGAGCCAAGCAGAATCCTGACAGTGCAATGAAAACAGTCACGGCGAAATGGCCTGTGACAAGCGTGTAACTGAAGACACGAAGCGGAAACGCTGGCAGGCGATCGAGAATGGGATTCCAGGATTGGGCGTAGGCGTGATTGACGTAAACCATCAACGCCGCCAGGGCTCGGAGTCCTTCTAAGTGCTTTAGGTGAGGACGGGCCTTTGCCGGAAGCTGTTCTGGTTGCGTCAACGGAGGCCGTGGCGACTGCGCTTCCGACATTAGGGCCCGCATCTCATTTCCAGGGTCTGGTGTCCACTCACGAGGCTTCCAATCACCTCGGAACAGACGTGAGCTTCAAATCCTCGATACCTTTGCGTCGTCAAGGTGGTAACTTAATCCCGATGCCTCCACGGACCGTCAGCGTCGTTATACCGACGTTTAATCGCCGAGAAAGGCTAGGTAAGGTCCTGGCCTCACTAACGAAGCAAACGGTCGCTCTAGATGCGATGGAGGTTATCGTTGTCGACGATGGGTCGCTCGATGGCACGAGCGAATGGCTCGCCACACAGGCCTGGCCCTTTCGGCTGCTTGCGCTCCGTCAGGAGAACGCGGGCCCGGCTGCGGCGCGAAACGCAGGCATTCGTAGGGCTAGCTCCGAGTTCATACTATTCTTGGATGACGACGTCGTGCCGGAACCGGAGCTAGTAGCCGAGCACCTTCGCTCGCACGAGCAATCGACGACAAGTCTGGTGGTTCTGGGCCCGATGTTATCGCTTCCTCATTACGTGCAACCGTGGGTCGCTTGGGAACAAGTTCAGCTCGAAAAGCAGTACCGCGCGATGGAATGTGGTGATTTTGCGCCGACTTTTCGCCAGTTTTGGACCGGAAATGCCTCGGTGCGCAGAGAACACCTCATCCAAGCCAACCTCTTCGACGTTACTTTGAAGCGCGGAGAAGACGTGGACTTGGGACTCCGTTTGGCGAACCTTGGGGTCGGGTATCAATTTAACCCGCGAGCTCGGGGCCTGCATCATGCGGAGCGCAGTCTGGCTTCGTTTTGCAAGGCGCACGCATCCTATGGGGAGATGGAAGTGGCGCTCTTCGAAGGACGCCCGGGTGGTGCGGAAGGCGTCCTTTCTGGAAACTGGCAACGTCTTCACCCCATGCAGAGAAAATTTTTGGAAGTACTACTGTCGACCTCATCGGGACCGGCTGCCGTTCAAGGTGTGCTTGAGCTGTTTCTCCGCTCTAAGGTGGGTGCCATCGCCCCGGCCAGCGTGAGTCGAGCCGCTTGCAGCATGCTCGCTAATCTTCTGTTTTGGGACGCTAACCGTAGGACATTGGGTTCGGCTCGCTTTTCGCGAATCATGCAGGCTTCCTCCTAAAAGGACCGCGCGTTAGCGAGCTCAGGCCCGCGCATTTTGAAACTGGCGCATGGCCGACGAGTTCAGGCCGCAGTTGGCTGAATACGCCAGGCGCCGTTCGAAACGGCGAGCTTGCCCGACATGGCAATGGAGGGCGCCACGAGGAATACACCCGCCCAGGAACCGAGCCCCATATCTCCGTAGCTCTGAATCAAATAGATGAGCACAGAGCCAACGCACATGACCGCAGCTACTCGCTCGAGCGGAGCCTGAGCGGCTCGATAGGCACGCATGGCGCAGTATACGCATCCGGCCCAAAGCAGGACGAGTCCCGTGTAGCCGACGACTCCGCCGAAGGCCCAGATGCCGAAGATCGCATTGTGAGGGCAATAGCGTTCGAGTGGGTAGTTGACGGCGGGTAAGGGAATGATCTCCCAGAAGCCAAAGCCATAGCCGTTGCCGAAAATGGGAGCTTGGCGAAACGTGAAGAGCAGATTGTAGTTTTCGATCTCGCGCCACAAAGACGAGCCGTCTGAAGACGGCTCAACGACGGACTTAATGATGCCGACGGGCTTAAAAACGGGGTTCTTTGGCGCTGACCAACCGACGACGATGTAGCCGGCGATCAAGGGACTCATTCTTAGGACGAGCTTCCGAATCTTTTGCTTCACGGCGTTGGGTGGTGTGACGAAATACAAGGTCACTAAGACCAATGCGATCTGGACCCAAACCATGCGGCGGTCGTTGGCGATCATCCCCCATGCCAAGAAGGGCAGCAGCGAGACGGCGCGGCGAATGGTGCCCTTGCCCGCGCGCTCGACGATCGGCAAGATCAAGAGCAACGACGCCGCCGCGAACAACATGGTGTCGTGGTGTGTGGTAGCGGTCTCCATCGCGGACTCCCCCCACTGGCTTATCGGAGCCTCGACGGCATTGCGAATGTAGATAGCAAGACCTGCCCGATAGATTCCGGCCCAGAGCAACGTCTTGCCGAGGGCCACGATGTCTTCGCGGCCCTTCAGGGCTGAATTGAACAAATAGGCCAGAATCGGCAGATAAACGACACGGTCGAGCTGCCACAAAGCGAAGTTGAAACTGCCGCCTCGACTCATGCCGATCAAGGCCATCCCGAGCGATGCCAGCAGCGATATGCGGCAAAGCCGCATGAGCGACTTGGGCGCCAAAACGCGGCCTGGGCTGTCGATGGAGGCTCCAGATCTCTCTCGCACATACGAGAGTCCCAGCAAGAACAGGATTGAGTATTCAATCGTCGAGAGGAACAGAAAGGGAACGCCCGTCATGCTCTTCAAGTGCAGGAAATAGTAGGCGCCGATAGCGGAGCCCGGCGTGTGCCAAAATCCGCTGGCCATGGCCTCATTGGGGTTCTCGAGCGTGTACGCCAAGAACATCACCACAAGCAGCGAGGAGCGGAGCGGGGAACGTATTGCTGCAAACAAGAAGCAGCCGATGAATAGAGGCGCGAGGGCCCAGCCCACCATTTCGTTCTCGGCAATGTTCGTCAAAATGACGAGTGCACAGCCGACGAAGAATGCGGCTTTGGCGTCGCCAGGGGCTCCCGGGGCGGACATCAATTCGCTCTCAGCCGAGTCGGCCCTGCAAGAAGTAGAGGTTGAAGAGGTAGAACACGTTAAAAGTGATCATCCAGCGGATCGTCTTTTTGAGTCCATCTTCTGGGTCTCGCTTGCGCGACGCGCGCACAGGCAGCGCGATCGTGGCGAAGATAAACGATAGCAGCAGGACTTTGCCCATCGATCGAAGCCGAAGCATAGCGAACAGTGGAGGAGCTAAGCAATCGCCCAGGGCCTGTGGAGTCGCTTGCCACGACTGGCGGGGACGACTAGAGAATCAAGCAAGAAAATGGCCTCTGCTCCGCTTCGCTTCGGGTTTTTTACAGAGCGGCAGGTTGGCATCGGGAGCGCCGCCCAAGCTATTGAGCCCCACATTCGAGCTCTTGGGCACTCCTGGACGGACGTGACCTATGTTCGGGACGGGGGCTTGCTTGAGAGTTTGACGTTTCTTCCGGGGCGGGCTCGAGGAACGTTGCGGGGGTACCTTCAGGTCAAACAGGGACTATCCCAAGGGCCTTTCGACGCTCTGTTTTTCCTCACCCATAACCCCGCGGTTTTTCACCGCGCGACCCTGCACAAGATTCCCACCGTTCTTTGGACGGACGTTACGCCTGTCCAGCTCGATCAGCAGGCCGAACAATATGGTCACGTCCGAAGCGGGAACGCCGCCGTTCAACGACTCAAACATCGGGCCGTGGCCTCCACTTATGCGGCCGCCCGAAAGCTCGTAGGCTGGTCGAATTGGGCGCGTAACTCCTTCATGGCCGACTACGGCGCTAGTTCCGAAAAGGCGGCCGTGGTGCACCCTGGAGTCGATCTCGCGCGTTTTACTGTGAATCGCGGTTCGGCCGTTTCTGGGTTGCCGCGCCTTCTGTTCGTAGGTGGAGACTTCGCGCGCAAGGGAGGACCCTTGCTGTTGCAAGTGTTTCGCGAGCACCTCGTCGGTCGTGCTGAACTCGATATTGTGACGCGAGACCCAGTAGAGGCGAGCCCTGGGGTACGGGTGCACCACGGGCTAAGTGCTGGCTCCGAGCCGCTGCTCAAACTCTACCAGGAGGCGGACGCTTTCGTGTTACCGACCCTCGGTGATTGCTTCTCTATCGCCAGCATGGAAGCCATGGCGATGGGATTGCCAGTAGTAGTCTGTGATGTGGGTGGGATCGCCGATATCATCGAGCACGGGCAAAGTGGGTATCTCGTGGCCCGAGGAGATGGTCGCGCCTTGGCGTCTGCGCTTGAGGGACTCGTTACAGATCGCGCGAAATGCGCCGCAATGGGCCAGCGCGGACGACAAATTGTCGAGGCGAAGTTCGATGCAGCGCACACAGCGAGACAGTTGCTTGCAATCGTCGAAGAAGTTGCACGCGGTTCGGCTGGCTAACTAGCAGCGCTTAGCGCGGCGTCTGACTTTGGGTCGAGGTAGGCAGATGTGACAAATTTCAGCCGCTTCGGCCATACGCTGACTGAGCCAAGCTCGACACTCAGGACCCTTTGTTTCCAGCATATTTCTCGGTACTTGGCAGAGAATTTGCGGAGTTCTTTGGTCCGGCAAAGAGCGTCGATAGCGTTCCTTCAAAATAGAATCACGCGATTGGTCGGTTGTTCAATTCCGGCTATGGTGCCAGTCGCTCTTAGCTTTGATTGCTCAAGGTCGTCCTGAAGGCCGACCCAGCAGCTCTTGGAGCTGAGAAAGTTACCGTACGCTATGTCAAACAGGCTCTACAATAAGTCACCTTTCTGGACTCGGTTATCCGGGACGCCGTTTCTAGCATTGGCCATGCTCTCGCTGGGTTGTTCGGGCGCGGCAACGCCGCCGGCAGCGGATGGAGGCTCGAAGGCTGGTGGGGGCTCATCGAGCTCCGGAGGTGGCCACGCATCCGGTGGTGGCTCGCGGCCAGATGGATCGGGCGGAATCGGCCAAGGCGGCGAAGGCTCGACTGAGAATTCGTGCGGCCTGGCGGGTGCTGCATTCTGTGAAGATTTTGAAGACCCTAAGCCAGGCGGACGCGCCGGCGATCTGGACGAGTCCCGCTGGCATTTTGGGCGTTGGGGCCACACCACGACGAGCATGTTCCTGCGCCAGCCGTCCGAAACCTTGACCATGCGTAGCGGCGGACCGGTGAAATACCAGTCGACCTTTTGTGGGGAGGAGTTCTCAGGAATAAATATGCCTGACGACGTGCGCTATTGCGACGGCGTCGGACCGTTTGGGAACACCTCGAAGCAGCTCAATGAAGTCTTCGATGACCAAGGAGACTTCGGGTATAACTCGATGCGTATCACCCAACCATTCGACTTCACCGGGCGTACGGGAGCGGTGGTGTGGGAGGTTGATGCAAAGATCAACCCGGACAATATCGGGCACGGCTGGTGGTTCGAGATTTGGGTTACGGAAGATCCAGGCCCGATGCCTTATCACAATGCGCCCACAGTGATTGGCAATCCCAAGCGCGGAGTTGGCTTTGCATTTCAATTTGCCAAGCGGTGCCAGCAGTCGCCGACGAACTGGATGAACGCCCTCGAAACTGTCCATATCATCGACGACTATCACCCCACGCGTGTTCTCCAAGGATTCGACCTCGCGTCGACGACTTGCTTCAAAGTCGCGGATGCTAAGCTGAATCGCTTTCGTCTAGAGATTTCTAAGGACAAGGCTGTCTTGAGGGCAAGCGACTACGACGGCACCGAATTCACCTACAGCGAAACGGTAGAGGACATGAATCTGCCTTTCGAGCGCGGCTACGTTCACTTCCAACATGCCCAGTACAATGCGCACAAAGACGGAGACGCGTCGCCCGTGCAGACATTCCGTTGGGACAACATTGGCTTTGACGGCCCAGCTCTCCCAGTTCCCCGTAGTTACCAGGCAGCCGACAACACGCAGTCCAAGGAGGACGGGATCTACTTCGGTTACGACCTAACAGGGGGCAAAACTGCGAAGTTAGATTGGAACGACGTGAGCCTTGAAGGTGCCGAACGAGCGAGGTTCAATTTCAACCTTCACTCGAGCGCCGGGAGTCGCTTTCACTACCGGTTTAACGGTGGTGGCTGGCACGACTTCACCGTGCCTCAAGCTGGAGACGAGAACGGACAAGTTTCGAGTGTTCTCTTCCGTACCTTTTCGCTCGAAGCGCCGCTCAGTGAGCTAGTCGAAGGCAAGAATACTGTCGAAGTGAGCCTGGACGGTGCGGAGTTCACAGAGGGGATTACCAACCTCGAGCTGTTCTTGGAGACGGGAGAATGAAGTACGGCCTCACCGCGCTCTGGATTTGCTTTGCGGCGCTCGGCACCTTGGCGTGCCGGGAGGCGCGCACTCCCAACTCAGAGATCGGCGGGGCTAACGATGGCAATGATGGTGAGGCCGGCGAAAGCGGTGGGGGGACGATGGGTGGCGGCTCGCCGGGCCTTTCAGATGCCGAAGCTTTAGAGCGCCTCAAGGCCTTATCGCCGGATACTCTTCCTCCTCCACTCGCAGACCCAACTAATCGTTTCGCGGACGATCAAGCAGCAGCGGTGCTCGGGAAGAAGTTTTTTTTCGACACGAGATTTTCGGGACCGTTGCTCGATGACGACAACACGGGTTTACCCGGAACGCTTGGGAAACAAGGTGAAGCAGGAAAGGTAGCTTGCGTCAGCTGCCACGACTCGCGCCTCGCTTTTGACGACCGAAGAAGCCCGAAGGCGCAGATCTCGTTGGCCTCGAGTTGGACTCGGCGGCGCACGCCTTCCTTACTCGACATAAACCAAACGCAGATCTTGATGTGGGACGGGCGCCGCGATGCCGCTTTCAACCAGGTCTTTGGGGTCGTGCAGAACCCGATTGAATTCAATAGTTCGATCTCTTTCGTAGCCCAGCAGGTGGTGCGTTATTATCGCGCCGAGTACGAAGGCATTTTTGGACCTATCGAGGACCTAAGCGACCTTACACAGCTTGATGCGACGGACGCAGGATGCACAGTCCTCGAAGAGGGACCAACGCCTGCACCTTGCAGCAAGCCGGCAGACAATGATCCCAGGATCGTTCGGATTGTGGTCAACCTAGGCAAGGCGATCCAAGCCTACGAACGCTTGCTTACCTGTGGACCAGGGCGGTTCGACGATTGGATTCATGGAGACGAGAGCGCGTTAGACGCTGATGAGCAGGCAGGGGCCATGCTCTTCGTGCGCGCAGGTTGCGACAACTGTCACACTGGACCGTTCATGTCGGACCAGAAATTCTACAATATTGGGTCGGCGAATTTTACCGTCAATTTTATTGAGCCTTTTGACGATCCGGGCGCGGCAATTGGTCTGACAGCTATGCTAGCCGATTCTCTCAACTCGAAGGGTGTCTACAGCGACGGCTACGATGACCGGCTCGAGGACCTACCCACTGACCTGGAAACTCTTCGCGGTGCATTTCGAACACCAACCTTGCGTTGCGTGGCCCAGAGGCCCTCGTTCGGCCATGCCGGACAGACCCGTACCCTCGAGGATTTCATGGTTCTGATGAATCGAGGGGGTGATCCCGCAGGTTATCAGGGAGAAAAGGATCCACGTATCATTCCCCTGAATTTGACGGCGCAGGAGCGGACACAGATCGTGAAATTCATGGGTACCCTCAACGGGCCAGGTCCGAGTGAAGAGCTGCGCGCTACCCCCGAGCTCCCCGAGCTTTAGCGGCTAGTTCCGAGGGCAAGGGTGCTTGTCGCTCCAACCACGGCGGACCAAATTGGGTCGAGCGAAAACATGCCTAGCTTGGGATCCCAGCTTTGCGGAGTTCAGCCGTCGGCTCAGGCCTTCGACTGACAGAAGAGTCGGATCTGCGCCAGGCTAGGTGGCCGTGAACGAGCGAGGTCGCGGCGAAGGCGCGCGTGGCGAATGGCGCTCAACACCACGCGACTGTCGCAGTCGCACGAGACACGCGCCACCTTAAAACACCGCAGAAAACGAGCCGTCTTTCGACGATAGAGCAGGCAACTTCAGTTGTACTTCTTGCGGACCTTCGCCAAGGGGCCTTCGAGAAATCGGTAACTCAGGGCTGCGAGCGCGAGGCTGATGCCCAAGGCGACGAGAGCCTGAAAGACCAAAGGCCACTGGCTCAGTTGCTTGCCGACGGCATAGATCGCCAGATGATGGACGAGATACAGCGTGTACGATAGCGCTCCCACGTAGCTAATAATGCGACCATTCAACCACCTGAAGGGGAGACGCTCCGGGGCCGAAACGGCGTAATAAAATACGGGCAAGAGCGCGACGCCTTGGATCGTATAACGGAACGTTTCGCGGAAGGTCTCGTCGCGATAGACCAGTGAAAATAGCGTCAAGCCGGCGGACAGGGTGAGCAGGGGAAGGCGCAGTTTTTCGGCGTGAGCAGGCGGTGGATCCAACTTGGGATTCATGCAAAAGGCCAGCAGCGCGCCCCACAAGATGGAATCGACACGAGTGTCCGAAGCGTAATACGTTCGAATTTCAGGCGCTCCGCGCTGAACAAGAAAGATCCGCCAACCGAGCACAGCGAAAGCCAGACCGGCCAATGTCCAAGCCGATAGCGAGCGACTTTTGGCGCGTAGGAGCAGCACGGCCAAAAAAGGAAACGTTAGATAGTAGTGCTCTTCGACAGCTAATGACCAATACACACCCGAACCCTGGGGGATCGCGTATTCTGGAAAGAAAATCTGGACGTAGTTGCCCAGGTGCAGGCCTAGGGCAAGCATTCCTTTTGTTGAAATAGAGCCTGGCAGTACACCGGTCGCGGCCAAAATCCCGGCAGCCGTTAGCGTGATGTAAAAGAGCGGCAAGATTCGGATGGCGCGTCGGATGTAAAAGTTCTTGATATTCACGCTCTCGGAACGGGCGTACTCGCGCCGCAAGAGCGATGAGATCAAAAAACCGCTAAGAAAAAAGAAGATGGTCACGCCGAGTCCACCCGGGACTAGATGCCCCCAGCCAGCGTGAGCGGCGAAGACGATCCCAATGGAGATGGCGCGAAAGCCGTCTAAGCTAGGGAGGTGAAATGTGCTCAGGGCAGACTTCATGGGCGCTGGACTACCATGCAAGTCCACGGGATTCCTAGGGACGCAATTAGAACGTGGCGATCGGGGTGCCAACATCACGGGCGAATCAAGGCACGGCCGTGTTAAGCTACCTTCCGTTGATACCGTAGGACCATTATGACGATGCCCGACTTAGCTCGCGATCCAAGAGTGCGCTTCACCTTGGTTATCTCCTCGTTGGTCTGTCTCAACGCCATGGCTTGCGGCGGTGCCGGTGGGGACGTCGAGCATCCCTCAGGTGGTTCTTCGGCGCCGGGTGGCGCTCCTGACGAGACAGGTGGCTCGGGTGTCGATTCGTCGGGAGGCAAAACGAGTGGCGGTGGAGCCGTAAATTCTGGGGGAACCGCGGGCTCGGGGGTTTCTGGCTGTGGGCTAAACTCGGCCGCGTTTTGCGATACCTTCGACGCCGCTTCGTCCAATAACGGTCGCGCGGGTGATTTGGACAGCGCGTTCTGGTCTGCCGGACGCCTCAAGCCTCAGCTTCCAACCAAACCTGCGCCGTTCGTTGCGGCTGCTGCCGCGGCGCCCGAAGGGTGTCGCGAAGGCCTCGGTAAGAAAATTTTGCCACCGTACGATATACTCGTTTGCGCCCCGACGCAGGGCATCCCGGATAGTCATCTGTTTATTAGTACGTCCTTGCAGAACTATGGCGTGAACAGCGTTCGCGTTAAGCAACCCTTCGACTTTGCTGGCCGTACGGGCAAGGTCGTGTTCGATGGGGAGTTAACTACGACGAGCTTGCTCTATGGCTTCGTGAGTCTAGCCATCACCGAAGATCCGGTAGACGCTACGTCATTTTCCCTTTATCAAAACAACGAAGGCGGCGCCTTGCCTCGCAATGCCATCACCTTCCAGTTCCAAGAGCCCTGTTTCGACGCAGGCGTCAACCTGTCCTCCATCGTGCTCATGGACGAGTACGTGCAAGAGATTCACTCCTTCGACAGTGGTAGCTGCATTTCGCGGGCACGTGGTCAGCTCAGCCACGTCGAGGTTGAAATTTCTGAGTCGCACGTTCGCGTGCTAGCGGGAGCGCTCGGTCGAACGCCTGAACTCATCCAAGAGCTAGATGTCGAGCTGCCCTTCAGCCGTGGCTACGTACAGCTCAATGTCCACAATCACGCAACGTTGAAGTATGGCTCGGAAGATGGAGCGTATGCGCAGCCTTTCGTGGCTTGGACAGCCCGCTTCGACAACGTCGGCTTCGATGGCCCCGAAATCGAAGACTTCCGTGAATACGAGTACCCCGATTCGCTCGAGGACGCGGGGGACGAAGGCGTTGCTGTAGGCTACCTTCTAAGCGGCTCTCCCAGGTCATTTGAGTTCACTGATGTAGACGCCGCTGGTCTCGATCGAGGGGTTTTGAGCTTCAGCCTTTGGGTCAATCAAATCGATGTCAACTCACCTGCCATTAACTATCGAATCAATGGCGGAGCCACGCATCAGCGAGAGCTAACAGATTTCGAGATCAACCTTGACGGCGTGGGCCAGGGGGCAATGGCGCTGAGCCTCGACGTCCAACCCAGCGAACTCGTAAAGGGCAAGAACAAGGTTGAAGTGTGGACAAGTGGCATCGGAGATGGCTATCCTCCAGCCTTAGCCAACTTGAACCTCGTGCTTTTGCGCAATTGAGCCCTGAGAAGACGAGAGAAGCCTATGGAACGTCGGCTGCGGTGGGGCTAGTCGGCACTTAGTTTGCGGATGACGCGCGCAGGAACGCCGGCCGCTACCACATCGGGAGGAATGTCCTTCGTCACCACGCTTCCGGCGCCGATGGCGCTGTTCTTTCCAATCCGCACCCCCGGGAGCACGATGACTCGAGCCCCGAGCCAGACGTTTTGTTCGAGGACTACGGGTCGCGATGCAGGCATCTCATTGCGCCGGCCGGGGTCGAGTTCGTGGAAGTCGTTGTCCAGAATCAGGCAGTGGGGGCCAATCGTGGCGTCAGCGCCGATACTCACGCTCGACATGGCTGAGATTGAACCGCCATAGTTAATGAAGGAGCGGTCGCCAATCTCGAGCGTTGCACCGACGCCGACGGCGAGCTCTAGCGGCACCGGTCGAGAAACGAGGCGAACCCGATCTCCGAGCAGCAATCGTCCGTAGAGGTGAAGGGCGGGCGTGCCCCAAAGTCGCACTCGCGGACCGCTGAACTCCGCTTTTCGAAGGTCCCACCTGGCCTTGGCCGCCGCTATGATATCGCTTGCTTTCAACGCTTTCGTTCTCTCATTGGACGGGCCGGATATTTCGCTCCACCTCGTGTCCAGCTTTGGGTTTCAGCGACCAAAATGGCCTTCGGGTTCTACTGTGAGTCGTCGTCGGAGAGGCACAGTTCCCCGAGCATGGGGATGCCTAACGTCTTGGCTTGCCAAGGAGCAATGAACTTGCCGCTCGCCAGCTCGCGCAGGGGGCCCACTAGGAGCGCGAGTAAGAGGCCGAATGCGATCGCGCCCACAGCAACGAACATCCTGAGTTTCGGTTTCGTAGGCGATATGGGCTTCTCGGGCTGGAGCACTACGTTGAACCGGTATTTGAAGGCCGTCGAAGCCATGTTGAGCTCAATCCGTGTTCGATCGATGCGTTCAATCAGGTTGTTGTATTTGTTGACCGCCTGAATGAGTTTCGTCTGTTCCGCAGAAAGAGTGGCTGAGCTCTCTACTTTGACGCGGTTGTCCTTCGGTTGGCCTTGCGCCTCGGTTGCCGTCGGTTCTTTGGTCATGCCCCGCAGTACGATCCGCTCCCTCGGGCGCGAACTCTCTTCAACCATCGTTGCCAGCCGATTCTCCTCGGCCTTGAGGTCATTCAAGCCCGTCGGTGGAACCGATGCGGTATCGATGCGGTTCTGCTGATTGATGACGAGGGGATGCTTAGGTCCATAGTTCGAGGACAAGTCCGTAAGCTGGAGCTTCAGATCACTGAGCCGATGCTGCCAAGGCTCTTGCAGTTCGCGGATCTGTCGCCGAACCGATTCCAATTTCGTGACGATCTCGGGATCGGCTACGCCGCCTTCCTTGATCGTTTCGACGAGGCGCCCGGATCTAGCGGGTTCATCCCCGACCGCGGCCTTCGCGGGTCCCGCCTTCCATCCGGCCTGTTCGACCCTGGCGAGACCGAGGTCAATTTCTCGACCGGTATCCTTTTTCTGTTGTTCAAGAATCGAAATGACTTCTTCGAAGACCTGAATTTCCGCTCGCAATCGATCGTTGAGATAGAGGTTCTTCACGGTGTCCGTCAGCTCGAAGGCAGTGTCCGGATCGGTCCACCTTCCTTCGATCGAGACGATGCCCATGTAGGAGTCTGACGATACCGAGATACGAGACTCGACGGTGCCCATGAGTGCTCGAATTCGGTCTTCCTTGGACAGAGTGTTCAAGCCTCCACCGCGCACCCGGTCCTTAAAGGCCAAGAAGGGGGGCAGGCGCTTGTCCCAGGTCTGCTCGAGCTTCATCAGGTCGACGATGCGCCGCATGTTTTCTAAGCGCATGAGTCGATCTTGGACTGCCCCGAGCTCCTCGCCACCGGCATTGCTGTCGTCCATGACGCGGGTGCGGATGCCTTCCCGGCTATTGACCAGGATGCGCGTATGGGCCGCATATTGGAGTGGCAGCACACGTGCGACGAGCACACCTGGCACCGAAACCAGGAGAAAAAGCGTCAATGCTAGCCAAATGTGCTTGCGGGCACAGCCAAGCACGAACTGCACCATTTCGAGCGGCTGTAAGCCACCCGCAGCCTGAGCCGGCGGCTCTTCGCCGGTTAGTCCTTGAGTCACTAGCCGCGCTTTACCACGACGCTTCCCGGGTCGGAACTAGGAGGCCCTTTCACCACGCCTACTTTTTTCGCCCCGGAAGCGACGCGGCTCGTAGCCGGGCCTATCCCCATGGTATGCGTCCGGAGGATGCGGCTTTCGTTTCAAGTGTGGGTGGTATTGGTAGCCCTTGGCCTGCAAGCTTGCGCCTCGCGGGGTGTGTACGTGGACGCAGCGTCCTATGTCCAAAGCCACCCGCGCAAAGCGAAGGGTGTCGAAATAATCAGGCCTGGCGACCGCGTATCCATTCGAGTCTTCGGTGAAGAAAACCTCTCGGCCGACAATCTCGAAGTTCGTCCCAATGGGGCGATTGTGTTGCCGCTACTTGGCGATAGGACGGTAGCGGGCCTCACTGCAGCCCAATTGGCGGCAAACATTAAGCAGGCGCTTGAGCTTTATCTCAAGGAGCCAAACGTGACGATCCAACACGTAGCCGCGCCCATCGTGGTGCATATCATGGGCGAGATCGGGGGTACCGGCAGGAAGGAATTCAAGGAGGGCACCCACCTCTGCGAAGTCATGGCCGTTGCGGGGGATCTCAGCCAATTTGCCGATCGCAATGGCGTATATGTGCTCCGACAGGGAGACCGGATTCGTTTTCATTACCAGGACATTTTGCGCGGGCGTAATCCTGCTCGCGACTTCGTGATGCAAGACGGTGACTTCGTGGTTGTCGAGTGACGAGTCCGAATGATGGCAATTCATCCGGGCATTTTTTTGCTTCCGGCGGCGGTGCTGAGCTTTCGCGGAGAAACTGGGGCCAGGGTCAGGACGGATCCAGCGAACAACACGTCTGGTGTTGATTTATTAGCGTCACCAGGACTCACTTTAGCTCTTGAGCAAAGGCGTTTCCGCCTCTCGTTGTCGACATCAACGAACATGGGCTATCTGAATGCGTTCGATCCAAATCTCGGACGGCCACTATTGTCGCAGTCCTTGGCCGTGAACTTCAGCCAAGGCTTTCGGCGCGTCACGCTGTCGTTCTCTCAATCTGGCCAGGTGGGCCGCACCAACCTTCGCCTAGCGGCGTTTGGTACCGGTGCTGTGCCCCTCGCTCCGCAACCCGGGGAAGCCCCAATCGTACCGCTGCCCGGCAGCGGCGCGAGCAATTTGAACAACGGCGCCTTACTCGACCAAACGATTTGGTTTGTGGGGACCACATCGACGTTCACCGTAAGTGAGCAAATGAGTGAAAGATTGAGTTTCGGCCAGTTCGTTCGTGGCAGCTATTCTTCTAGTTTTGCTGAGTCCGAGTCCGAGACGCAGTCCCCGGGCTACCCGAGTCAGGTGGCTGTGGGCGCGGGCCTAGGATTTTCACTGCAAGTGAGCGCGCGCGACTCGCTATCTACTCAAGTATTTTCAGATCGAGTCACCTCGAGCATTTACTCGCCATTCTATAACATTGGTGTAACTGAGGCTTGGTCACACGCTTTCTCGAAGAAAGTGTCAGGTGTCTTGAGCGTGGGCTTGGCTCACTACTTTCCTGACTCGAAGAACGCCGATTCGCGTGGGGCGCAATGGTATCCCACGGGGACGTTGGCGATCTCGTTCGCCGATAGCCCTATTACTGCGTCAGCAAGCGTCGTTCCGGTTATCGACCAGTTTTCAGGTCGCGTGGACCCTCGATTCGTCGGCGCAGTGCAATATGCCCAGTCTAGCGGCCGAGTCGGCTGGTTTGGGGGAATCTCGGGGGCGACCTCGCTCACCAATAACGAACAAACGTCGGTGGTCGTCGTGACCGGAAATGGCGGGGTGAGTTTTACTTTGACGAAGGAATTGTCCTTGAGTTCAGGTCTTGGGCTTGGATATCAGGTGGCTCCTGCTGCCAACGTCTCTACTCCTTCCTGGATATTTTTCGGATTTCTGACCCTGACTTACACACCCCAAGCTCGGAGGCTGTGAGCGAGTTCGTTCTCATATTGCGCACTGATGACTGGTTTAGACACAGCGTCGCCGACGCCCGCCGCTTTCGTTCGCCGGCTTCACTACTTAGAAGGAATTCGCGGCATCACCGCGAGCTATGTGCTGCTGTTCCATGTCGTTCAAGGTTTTTTAGACAGACCGACCAGCACGTTAGCGAAAGTGATATTTCGACTCACGGCGTTTGGGCATGAAGCCGTCGCTATCTTCATCGTTGTCTCTGGCTTTTGTTTGACGCTTTCTGCAGCCAAAGCCTCATCACCCTCGGCCGAGCCCGTTCTAAACCTTGGGCTGGGGCGGTTTGCTAAGCGGCGGGCACGCCGAATCTTGCCACCTTATTTCGCGAGCTGCTTTGTTTCGCTCGCTTTGATTGCCCTGTTTCCGCTGCTTCGCTCGACCCAAACAGGAACCATCTGGGACAACTCAAGCCCTGCTTTCTCCGTTGGATCGCTGGCCAGCCACGCACTGCTCTTTCATCACTGGTTTCCCCATTGGAAGTTCACCATCAACGGACCTCTATGGAGCGTAGCCGCCGAATGGCAGATCTATTTTCTCTTCGCGTTGCTGCTATTCCCCATTCGAAAGCGCTGGGGGCCTTGGGCGGTTTTGGCTCTCAGTTTCGTTATCGGCTACGCGCCGCTCTGGATTGCGCCAAGCTTCGCCGCGTCGGCGATTACTTGGTACGTGCCCCTGTTTACGTTGGGCATGTGTGCCTGTCTTGGGACACTGAAAGGGGCGACGCCCGAGCGAGCTTGGCTTTCGCGGCTGTCGCTCGGCATTTGGGCTTCCGTACTAGCCGCAATAGTGGGCGTCTTTGGAATCATTTTTGCGCAGGTTTGGTTTCGTTCCGCGCCTCTGAGTGACCTGGCCGTGGGGCTTGCGAGTGCGAGCGTCCTTTCGGCGCTTGCGCATCAAACAGCGAACTCGCGGCGCTCGTGGCTTATGGTGCTCCTAGAATCGCGACCCCTGGTAGCGCTCGGGGACATGTCTTACAGCCTCTACCTAACGCATTTGCCGGTTGTAGCGCTTGTTGCGCTTTCGTTTCGCGGTCGGCTCGGGGTTGGGTCGGGGGAACCTATTGCCATTACCGTCCTGTCGCTGCTCGCAAGCTTGGCTTTCGGCGCCGCTTTCTACTGGAGTGTCGAGAAGCGATTTCTCTAGCATCGCTTCGTTAAGAATTACCCACTTCAGGTCCGATCCTGGCTTTCGTTGCCTCGCTCACGATCGACTCAAGCGAGTGCGAGTGTGCTGGCCGGGCCCGCGAAGTCCTCGCGCTTTTCTCGGCAATAGGGTCACGAAATCGCTTGGGTCTGCCGGGACGTTCTTGAATCGGATTGGCTAGACTGGTAGGTGGAAGAGGTTCGAAATTACGCCGAACTAAACTTGGTGAATAGGAGACAGCATGGGACTTGGAGCAATACGGCGAACAGCCTTGGTGACGGGCGCGGCGGGGTTCATCGGATCGCATATGGTGGATCGACTGCTGGCCGAAGGCTTTGAGGTTGTGGGACTAGACAGCCTGATGACGGGCGATCTCACCAACCTGAGCTCAGCGAGCCGAGATCCACATTTTCACTTTCAGGCCGGCGACGTGCGAGAGCCGGTACATGTACATGCAGAGCTGATTTTCAACTTTGCTTGCCCCGCCTCACCTGTTCACTACCAGCATGATCCATACACCACCTTCACGACCAGTGTGGTGGGTGCTCAGCGCATCATCGAAATGGCGCGTGGCCGTCGTTGCACCGTTGTTCATGCGTCAACTTCAGAGGTCTACGGAGACCCCCTCGTTCACCCCCAGACTGAGTCGTATTGGGGTCACGTCAATCCAGTGGGTCTGCGTTCCTGTTACGACGAGGGCAAGCGAGGGGCCGAGACGTTGTTCATGGACGCGAAGCGGATGTGGAATGTCGACGCCCGACTTATCCGAATCTTCAATACCTACGGTCCGCGCATGGCATTTAACGACGGACGCGTCGTTTCAACGTTCGTGACTCAGGCCCTGCGCGGGCAGGCGCTTTCAGTATTCGGTGAAGGCACACAGAGCCGAGCGTTCTGCTTCGCTGACGATCTCGTCGAAGGCTTTTTTAGGGTCGCCATGCGCGAGTCCTTTGGGGGTCCGATGAACCTTGGCAATCCGGGTGAATTTACCATGCTCGAGCTAGCAAAGCTGGTTCACGAGTTAACTCAGTCTACGACGCCTATCGAGTTTCATCCTCTTCCCGCCGACGACCCAAAGCAGCGGCGTCCTGATATCTCGCTCGCCAAGGAGCTGATCGGATTCGAACCTCGATTCTCTCTCCGCGAGGGACTGACTCGGACGATCGACGATTTTAGGCGCCGCCTCGTGGCCATGGGTGAGATCAAGTAGAGCTGACTTGCCCATGAAGGCACTGATCCTCGCGGCCGGTAGATTCGGCGCCGATACTCGAGAAGCGATTCGCGCCGGCCGAGAACCGCGACTTGATATCTTCGAGATTGCGGAGCGCTTACCTGGAGCGGCCGTGCTGGACTACGGCGAGGTCGATCGCTCGACTTCGCCGCTGGTGCGCGCGGTGAACAAGGCGATGGGCCCCTCCAGCGCACTCGCGATGCTAGGCTTTCAAGCTCGCTCCGAGTTCGACGTCATTCTTACTTCGGGTGAAGACATCGGCATCCCATTGGCGGCGTTGCTCCGAGCAACGGATGCCCCGGTGGCCCATGCGATGATCGCCCATACGCTTGCTCCGACGAAGAAGCGCGTCTTCTTTGAGTTGCTTCAGCTCGAACGCCGAGTCGATCACGTTTTGGCCTACGCAACATCTGAAGAAGAGCTGATGTTGAAAGAGCTCAACTTTCAGAGCGAGCAGGTCAAGCGCATCTACTACCACGCGGACGAACAGTTCTTTCGACCGCAGAGCACACCCATCAAAAGTGACGTCATTTGTGCGGCTGGCCAGCTGTTGCGCGACTACGACTGCTTAGTCGAGGCGACCCGTGACCTTCCGATCAGCGTTGAGATTGCCGCCGGTAGCCCTTGGATCGGGCGCAAGTTGGAACCCACAAAGCAGCTTCCACCAAACGTTTCGTGGGGCAAGATGTCGCGATATGAGCTGCGTGAGATGTATGCGCGCGCAGCGCTAGCTGTCGTGCCCATCAAGGATAACGTCTATCAAACGGGTATCGCCACGATCTTGGAGATGATGGCGATGGGCAAGTGCGTGATCGCGACGCGAACCCAGGGACAGACGGACACGATCGTGGACGGAGTTACCGGCGTGTATGTTCCGCCGCACGATCCGGTCGCTTTACGCCGGGCTATTGAGCATTATCTCGCCTCGCCCGATGAAGCGAAACGCATTGGCGAAGCGGCCAGGGCCTTCATTGTGAAAGAGGCGGGGCTAGACCTTTTCGTGTCGCGAGTGATCGAGGCGATGAGCGCCGCGTTGAAGTGGCGTAGGGCGCATACTTAAAGCGAGTGCACGCGTGTCCGCCCAGCGCAGGCTGGGCGCGAGCCGAGTTCAGCAGCCGAGTTCAGCGGCAGGATTCAGCAGCAGCGCACATGTAAGAGGGGTCGCGCTTGCTAAGGACGCTCCGTCCGCTCCCATTCACTGTGCGCCCCTGAGCGTGCGAACGTGCGATACAGGGGGACCTTCCACAGAATGTATTTGGGGATGAACAGCAGGTCGCGTGGCGGCAAGAGGCCCCGACCGTGACGACCCCACGCCCAAAGGACGCAGAGTCCCATAAGTGAAAGAGCACCACTTGCCAGCCAAGCCGGTCCCGAAGGCATTCCGAGGGGGACTCCCAGCCACAGGATCGAGGTCATCCCGAGCTGCAAGAAAACTAAGAGTGCCAGTGGGGGCACTAGACCATCGAGCGCGAGTGCGATGAGCCCTAGGTTTCCGCGTCTTAGCCCCGCGCTGAGAAGACGAGGAGTTATCGTGCGAAGCACAGAGAGTTGGCCGTGTTCCCAACGGCGACGCTGCTTGAAACTAGCCGCTTCGCCGCTTGGGAGTTCGCTCACAACCACGGTCTCTTCATCGAGAAGCGGAGGGGTGCCTTTGAGTGCGAGTTCATGACCGAGCAACAAATCTTCCACTAGAAAGTCATGCGTGGGCGGAGCGTCGCGATAGATGCTCCACGGGAAAGCCATCCCTGTGCCCGTGAGCAAACAGGGTAGACCAAGTCGTTTGAGCCCAAGCGGGCGCACCTTGTTGCGCACGAGAAACGCGAACGCCGAAATTCCGGAGATGGGACTTGAGCCTGCTGGGCGATTCATCAAGTAGATGGCCTGCGTGGGGCGATTCTCGACGTAGGCGAGGTTAGCGAGTCGCTCCAGACTCCCCCTTTGTACACGGCAGTCCGCATCCACAATCAACACGATCTCGGGCGGTTCATGAGACAGCGCTTGGGCTCCGAAGCTCAGAGCGTAGCCTTTTCCTCGCTTCTCTGCGTCCGTTCGAACGAGTACCTCTGCGCCGGCTTCCCGTGCCCTGGCCGCCGTATCGTCGGTGCAATTGTCGGCAACGACGATCAATCTATCGGTCGCCCGGAGCTGCCCTTTGATATGACTCACGGTAGGCCCGATCCCGCTCGACTCGTTGTGAGCTGGAATCAGCACGGCGATCGGAATGGGTCGAGCGCTCGGAGGTTTGCGCCTAGTCCTACCCGGCAGTGCAGCCAGCGCCACTTCGCACGAAAAGAGCAACGCTGGCGCTGCGGTTATCCCCGAGGCAAGCCAGAACAGCGCGGACAAGGCTCCGAACGTCACCGGGCGATGCTACAGGGGACCTTGGCGAACGGAAATGGGCGGACGCCGAGGTCGCATCGCCGAAAGCATCACGAGCCGTTGTTTCTAAGATCAGGTTTGGACAAGTCTCGTCTTATCTCCGATGCTTAGGCCATGGTGGCTCGACCCTACATGGCCTCTGTGCCTATGGATCCCGTAACGCTCGCAGAAGCCATCGATCGTATCGTTGAACTCACGCGTCTTGCGCAAGGCGGAACCGTCTTTACACCCAACGCGGATCACATCGTCGTCGCTCACGAGAACCCTGTCTTTCGGGCGGCCTATCAGGAGGTCAGCCTGTCGCTGGTTGATGGTACGCCGGTATTCTGGCTGAGCCGTCTGCTCGGTTTGGGCTTGCCAGAGAAGGTGAGCGGGTCGGATCTGTTCGAACCGCTGGTGGGGCGCTTGGCCGAGGAGGGCGTGCCCATCTTCCTCTTGGGCGGGGGCCCTGGAGTCGCCGAACTCGCGGCTCAAAACCTAACCGCCAAGTTCCCAAGGCTCCGCGTCGTGGGGCTGGGGTCGCCGAAGATGGACAAGGATGGCCAGCTGGTCGAGGAGGCGGCATGGCTAGAGCGCATTCGTGGTGCGACGCCGGGAGTTGTGTTCGTTGCGTGTGGTGCGCCGAAGAGTGAGCTATTTTCTGCTCGATGCCGTGCGGCGCTTTCGCCTGCAGTTTTGGTGTGCGTGGGGGCCTCTATCGACTTTGCGGCGGGTACCATGAAACGAGCGCCGCTTTGGATCTCGAAGTTTGGCCTCGAATGGGCGTATCGCTTGTGTCGCGAACCCAAGCGACTCGCTTATCGCTATTTGGTGCGCGATCCGAAGTTTCTGTGGCTCGCCCTGAAACCAGGGCGGCGAACCTAAAGCGCTCCTAGCCAGACAAAAGGGCCCGGCGACCGCTCAGCAATAGCCAATGATTGCGAGCTTATGCCGGACGTTTCGCAGGAGTAGGTTCGCCTGCGATGACCACGGATTGTCGCATCTTGTTCGCTAGCGGCCCTCGAGACAAATAGCTTTCTGTCTCGCGGTCGCCTTCTTTTGAGATGACGTAGACACCATTTGTAACGTCGCCGAGGGCGCGATGGTCTACGGCAGTGATGCGATTGGGCGCGATGAGCAAGATGATAGAGTAGTTCGCTGCCAACGTAGCGACGGCGTTGGCGAATTCATCGGACCAAAGAAGGCCAGGGGTGCGGATGCGGCTTTCGAAGAGCGCATCAAAACCGAGACCCGGGTTGACGAGGTGCCAGCGGCCACTTTCTCCGCCCCACGCCCGTGCGTGGAGTTGCTCCGAGAACCCGCGTCCGCGCGGCAGCGTTATGCCGAGCGTGGTCGCCAGGCCGGGGGTTTCGAAGTCGGTTTCGACGAGCACCACCTGCCCGGGGAGCACCTGAGCCATGCGGCGCGCGATCGCGATGGCCGAAACGTACAAGCTGTTTCGAGAGGCCTTGGGTGCGGTAAGGAGCGAGACTTCGACCGTAGCGGCCGAGCCAGCGCCCAATTCTTGGCAGATAGGTTCGAGTCCAGCGGGGAGCGTGGTGTTCAGGGACTGATTGATGCGCACCGACTCGACCTCGATCGTCCTTACGGTGCGAGACCTCGCTTCCCGTGTGGGCGGCACCGTCGCGCGCTGTGTGTGGGGCGAATCGGGAGCCACCGAGGATGCATCCCGGCGCGCGCCGGATGCGTTCGAGGGATTGGGCGCGTCCGAGGGGTTCCTGCCGTCCTCGGTCACTGAAATACGTCGACCTGCGACCGCGAAGGGTGCCCCTGCGGCTGGTGGGTTCGACTTACCCTCCATCGGGGGATAGCTCGTCGGTTGAGCAGGAGGCGGCGTGCCTCGAATGGTGCCTGGACTCGTTTCTTCGAACGGCTTGGGCGTGGGAGTGATCAGGTCTCGAGCGGAAGAAACCAGCGGGGAAGAGCCAAAAGCCAGCGTTGACTTTAGGTTGGCCATGCTGGTTCCCTTGGGGACCTCCGTTCCCCAACCGCCGAGCGTCGAGCCCTTCCAAGCGTCTTTATTCACCCTCGGTTCCTCCGACCCGGTCGTTCCGGACGTCTCGAGGATAAACTCGGCCGGTGCAGCGGCGACGAGAGGAGAGGTAGCGACGAGGGGAGGGGCGGCTGGCGGAGGGGCAGCCGGCGGAGGAGCGGCTGGCGCAGGAGACTGAAAGCGAGGTTCCCGAGCCTGTGCATCGGGGGTTACGGTGTCGGAGGACGCTTCGCGCGGTATTTTGGCTGGTCCGGGGATTTTGGGTTCGTCCGGCATGTCGATTCGTTCGCTCGACTTGGGAGGCCGAGATGAGAGGGAGTAGCGACCCGCGCCGCCTGGGAGAGTTCCCTTGCTACCGAACGTCGGTTTTCGAGGCTTATTGTCGCTCATGGGTTCACGCCGTCGTTCGGGGAAGGGGAGCTCCATAAGCGCCCTGGTCCAGCCCGATTTTCAAGAAATTCCCACCCAGATTGTAAGCAAGTAGGCACGTATCCGCCATGAATGACTACCTGGTGCTCAACTTCCTTGACCGGAGGGCGTAATGGAGTCCCAGTGTGGGACACAAGTCTCGAGGAGTTTTACCGAACGTACCACTCTCGCGAAAGTAGCTCTAGTATGAATCAGCGTCTTGAATACGGTCAGCCTGGGTTCTCGTGGGTCCTTCGTATGGTGGGCTGGGTCGCCCTTCTGGGGACCCTTCTTGTGGTGGCTCCCATGGCTCTCGTCCTCGGCCAAGTTGCGGCTACCTGGGCGGCGGGCGTGCTCGCTTGCGTCCTCGTCACGTACGCCTGGCTCGGCAGTGAGGCCGTTGCCGTGTGGCACGGACCTTCCGACGCAGAACCCCACTCGGGGTCCGTACCTTCCGAATCCTGAGCTCGTTCCGTCGCTGAGCCATCAAGCCGGCATGCGGATGGGGTGGCCGGTCCGTCGGTAGACGGAGCTCGCTTCCGTCGCCACATTTCGTATAAGCCGGGTCGCATGCGCGTATTAGTGACCGGCGCCGCCGGATATATTGGGTCTCACGCCATAGCCACGTTGCTTCGCTCTGGGCACAGCCCGGTCGCGTACGACAACTTGAGCCGGGGCCATCGGGCGGCGGTTCCTCAAGGTGTGCCGTTCGTCCAGGCGGATATTCGCGAGACCGAGACGCTCGTTCGAGTGCTCAAAGAACAAAGCATCGACTGCGTGATGCATTTCGCTGCTTTTGCCTACGTGGGCGAGTCCGTCGACCAGCCGCTCATGTATTACGACAATAACAGTCGAGGCACCCTGAGCGTGCTGCAAGCCCTCGACGAAGCCAAGGTTCAACGTTTCGTTTTCTCTAGCACTTGCGCAACCTACGGTACCCCCGAGCAGACGCCGATCGTTGAGACTAGCCCACAAAATCCCATCAATCCCTATGGGATGTCGAAGCTTGTCTCCGAATACATGCTGCGCGATTTCGCAGCGAGTCGCCCTCAATTTTCGTGCGCAGCCCTTCGCTACTTCAACGTTGCGGGCGTGGATGAGGGGGGCGAAATCGGTGAAGATCACGACCCGGAAACTCACCTCATTCCGGTCATCCTCCAGGCCGCGCTAGGGAGGCGAGACAAGGTGACGATCTTTGGCGAAGACTACGCCACACCTGACGGCACCTGCATTCGCGACTACATCCACGTGCAAGACCTCGTGGAAGCTCACATAAAGGTCATGGAATCTTTGCGGGAAGGCGATCGCCGCATCTACAATCTGGGTATTGGGCGAGGCTATAGCGTCAAAGAGATTATCGATGCGGTCCGCCGCGTGACAAAATCTGACTTTCGCGTGGAGGTGGGCCCACGTCGACCCGGTGATCCTGCGAGTCTATTCTCTGATCCGAGCCGCATCGAACGAGAGGTAGGATGGCGGGCCCAGCGCACAGAGGTCGAGGCGATCATTCAGGGCGCCTACAAATGGTTTGCGGCTCATCCTAACGGATATCGGGCTGATTGAAGGCGCCCCTTGTGGCGTCGTGTCGGTCGAACCTGCGGCTCATTCGGGGGCCTCGTGGGGGGAGTGTCCCGGGCCTCTCCCGAAGCTGAACCTCATCCAGTTCAAGCCAGGCAAGAAATCCTTCGAAGCTAAGAAGACTCGGCTAGAGGACTTTCACCGCTCAGGCGTGGACGGACGCGGGGCAGCCAGCTAAATTGTGGGCTAACGCCCACTGGTTAGCCCGCTTCCGAACACACATGTCACTCTCCCCCGGCGACGTTATCGATAATAAATACGAGATCGTTCGCTTGCTCGGCGAAGGCGGAATGGGTGCCGTGTTTGAAGGGCGCAATCGTCTCATCGAACGACGGGTGGCTATCAAAGTACTCCATGCGGCCGCGCGTGAAGCTGTGGGAGTGGTGGAACGCTTCGAGCGCGAAGCGCGAGCCGCCGGTTTGATCGGTGGCGATCATATTTTAGAGGTCTTAGACCTCGGCACCCTTGCAACGGGTGACCGTTACATGGTGCTCGAGTTTCTCGATGGCGAGACTTTGGCGCAGCGCATCTCGCGCCGTGGTCGGCTCACGACGGCCGAGATCGCACCTCTCTTGCGACAGGCGTTAGTCGGTCTGCGGGGCGCTCACGCGGCGGGTATCGTGCATCGCGATCTCAAGCCGGACAACCTCTTCATTTTGAAGGAGAAGGCCGGTCACAAAGACTTTCTGAAGATCATCGACTTTGGTGTGTCTAAGTTTGGCGGGCCTTCTTCGGAGTTGCGTATGACGCGCACGGGCTCCGTGATGGGAACGCCCTACTATATGTCTCCTGAGCAGGCCAAGGGCGCGGCCTCGGTGAATCACCAATCCGATTTGTATTCTCTCGGAGTGATCGCCTTTGAAGCCGTCACCGGTAGCGTGCCCTTTGATGGCACATCGTTCAATGACTTGATGTTCAAGATCGTCTTGAGCGAGATGCCAGATCTCGATCGCATCGCTCCTGGGGTCGATGCAAAGTTCTGCGCTATCGTTCGCAAGGCGATGGCCAAAGAAGTCGAGCGTCGATACGTCAGCGCAGACGACTTCCTTGCTGACATCGATGAGTACCTCAGTTTTGTTGAACCTGTCGCGGTGTCGGGGATGGGGGTCGCGTCGTTGTCCGCCTCCTCCCAGAAGCGAGGTCAGGTCGTTCGAACTCACGCAGAGTGGACCAAGACGAGTGGTGAGGCTGAACTCAGGCCACGTTCGCGAAGCAAATCGCCCTTATGGCTTGGAGTTGGCGTGGCCCTCACAGCACTCGTCGGTGTTGGCGCTTGGTTTGCCGTTCGTCGTACAGGAGAGGTAGCGGCCGAGCTGGTGCCGGAGTTGCCCGGGTCGTCGTCGGTCCCGCCAGCGTCCGCCGCCAGCGTAGCGGTGGCGCCTGAACCTCCGTCACCCAAGCCGAGCACCCCTTCGACGTCAGTGGATTCCGCTACTCCCGCTCCCGTAGAAAGCACCGCGAAGCCTGGTGATTTGGGTTCGTCCGACGCGGCGGGTTCTCGCCCTCCCAGTTCGGCAGAACCCAGTTCGGCAGAAAGTACTGCCAAGCCTACGCAAACGGTTCGGCGGAGTTCCGCGTCGCGTAAGGCCCCGACAACTTCCAAGCCGACGCCGGTGCAGCCTCCTGATCCCCCGGTTCGAGTGATCGAGGCAGCGCCGGTCGTCCGGGAGGCTCCGGTCAAGGAAGCGCCGCCCGCAGCAAAACCCGTTGAGAAACCGGTTAAGAAGCCCACGACGAGCTCACGCGACTTTGGCTACTAAAGGGCCCGAGGGATGGCCCGCCCGGCTTCAGCGTGACCGGGGCGAACTCGCCGTGGCGCAGTTCGAGCTACCGGGAAGCCCTGGGATCGTGGTAGCCCGGGGCTTGAGCAGCGCTTCATGGTCTCCCGCATAATCAACAAGGCCCCTCAAATTCACTCTTCTGGGCGTTGGGCCTTCAAAGTCGGGGTTTGCTGTTCGCTCGCGCTCAGCCTTCCGAATCAAAGTTTCGCCCAGACAGACCAGGACACGGCTAGCGCTCGTGCCGCTGCTACAGCGGGCGCACAAGCTTTCGAAGCGGGCAATTGGCAGCGCTCAATCGACTACTTCGAAAGAGCTGAAGCTCTAGTTCATAGTCCAGTTCATCTCTGGTACCTCGCCAGCGCGTCGGCCAAGTTGGGTAAGCTCGTGTCGGCACAAGAGAAGTGCACGAAGGTGCAGCGCGAAGAGGCCGCCTCGAATGCGAGTTCCGGTGTCGTACGTGCGCACAATGGCTGCGAAGAGCTCTTGGAAGACTTGGAAGGTCGCGTTCCAGCGCTGACGCTTGAGGTTCAGGGGCTCTCCGATGGAGCGAACATCCGCCTTTCACGAAACGGCGCAGCCGTCCCCGCTGCGACGATTGGCGTTCCGGTGCCCCTCGATCCCGGCAACTATAACTTCGAAGGCCTTGCCGACGGCTTTAGGGCCAAAGCAAGCGTTGTGCTCGCCGAAGGCCAAAAGCGAACGCTCGCGCTCGTATTCGAGCCCGATGCCTCAGCGCGTGTGAGTCCCCCGGCGCCCCAGCCTGCAAATGGCGTAGCGAGCGCCCCGGCCGCAACTCAACCCGAAGCACCATACCGAAGCGGCAAAGGAGGCCCGCCTATTGGCTCGTATCTCTCCTGGGTCGTCGGCGCGGGAGGTATCGGGGTTGGCGTGGGGTTTACAATGATGGGGCTCGAGACGGGCAAGAAGATCGACGACAAGTGTGGTGGTGATCGAGATGACTGCCGCGCCGGTAGCCCGGAGGATCAAGTCGCAATTACGAGTCTCGTCGGAAATGAACAGACCTACTACGTCATTTCTGGCATCGGATACGGCGTTGGTGGAGCCGCTATCCTCACCGGATTTCTACTTTGGGCGTTTAAGCCCGATCCGAGGCCCAGCTCTGCGTCCGGTGTGCATGTCACGCCTGTGATTGGGTATCAGCACGTCGGATTAGCCGGCACGTTTTAGCCTGCACCCAACGCAGACAGCGGGGCCGAATAGGATGTATTTATTAGCGGCCGTCCCGGCCGCTGCCGGCCTCGTCCAAACGCGAGTCAGCGCGCAATATAAGGATCTACAGGCTCGCTTGCTTTGTCGGGCGCACGAGGCGACGTAGGAGTGGCCTCGGGTTCTGTGGCTATCGGCTCAAAAAGCACGGGGTCTTCTGGGGGGGCAGACTCATCCGCCGGGGACGGGGCTGGGACCTTGAGTTCGAGTGGAGGAGTGGGGCTGCCTCGAGTCGAACGGCCGGCGGTTTTGCGGGGGCCCCGCTCCGGAACAGGGGAAGATGCGGGCCGGTCGGTCTTCACCCGGGGTGACTCGGAGGGCGAGGGCTCAGTGGGGCCGGTTGATTCGGGCGCGAGGGGAGTCAGGGCGCGAACGGGGCTGGAAGCGGAGGCCTGGGTGAGGGAGTGCGCCCCCGGGGCCTGTTGCGCTTTCGGGGAGAGCTGAGGATCCCCGAGAAAGCTCGCTCCATAGGCGAGGGCTGAGCTGCCAATCGCGATGATGGCGATGGTTCGGCGCGACCAGCGCGGTGCGCGTAATCTGGGGCGCAAGGGCAGGGCAATTTCGTCGGACTGAGAAGGATCGCCGGGCGTCGATGTGCCGTGGGCTAGCGTCTTCGAGAAGGCGGGGAAGGAGCTCTTGCCCGAGGTCTGCGTGGCCCCGAGGTGGGGGCCGCCAGCGCGAGTCCGAGCGATGCTTGGGTCCATCACATCGCTCAACGATCGTGCCGAAGTGTTGAGGGCTTGCTCAAGTTCGCTCGCGGCCCTGAGGGCCGAAGGGAATCTCATCAATGGATCTCGATCCAGACATTTCAGAAACCAGTGATCAAACTGGAGAGGGAACGCCCAGTTGAGCCCAAGGTCCTTGGCGCGAGCGCTGGGTGGAGCCAGAGGTAAACTCAAGATTTCGCCGAAAAGGCTAGATAACTCGGGGCGAGGCGAAGACGCGGTCTTCCAATAGTTGCGCCCGGTGAGCAGATAGAAGGTTGTTAGGCCGAGAGCCCAGATATCGGTCTGAGGACTCACCGGTTCGCCCGATGCTTGCTCGTAGGCCATGAACAGGGGGGTGCCCTTGATATCTCGCGACACCCCGCCTGCCTCGCCGATGACCTTGGCCATCCCAAAATCGAGGATTTTTACTACCTTGCGCCCGTCCTCGTCGCGAGTGAGGAACAGGTTTTCTGGTTTGAGGTCGCGGTGAACAATGGGCTCTTTGTTACCGTCCCGAGAGACGTAGGTGTGCGCGCGTTCGAGCCCTCTTGCGATTTGCACGATGAAGGTGGTGACCGCTTCTACGGGAAATGGGCCATTCTGCTCAACCACTTTCTGGAGGTCTTGACCGTGCAAGAGTTCCATCACCAAAAAAGGGAGTTGCGATTCTTCGTCGTAGCCGCCGTCGTACATACGAACGATGTGATCACTGTTCAGCCTTGCCGCGATGCGACTCTCGAGGGTGAACTTTTCGATGGCGTCGACCGAGCCCAGGATGTGCGGGTAGAGCACCTTGATAGCTACCGGAAGCTCGGTGGCGATTTGCTCGGCGGCGAAAACAGCCCCCATGCCCCCAAGCGCCAGGCGCTTTAGGATTCGGTATCGACCGGCAAAGGTCTGGCCGGGGTTTAGTAACTCTCCCACGCTTCTGGGTCGAGTTTACCACGGTCCCGGGCAGTCTCGGAACCGATCCGTGTCCGAGCTGACCGACCCTTGGTTCAAGGGGGCCAAAGGCTCCGGTCACGCCCAATATTCGGGTAAGCTCCGGGGGATTGAACCTCTCGCATCGTCTCTTTAGCCGGTGGTCGGCGGTGTTCGGGCTTGGCCTGTTCCTGGTCGTGGTCGCCCCCGCAGCCCAGGCCCTCGATCCGGGGCGCTTGGTAACGCAACTTGCCCGCGAAGCGTGGGCAGAACGAGATGGGCTGTCTGGGGGAGGGGTGTACTCGCTCAAGCAGACCCAAGACGGTGCGCTCTTGGTCGGGACTCGTTCGAACCTCTTGCGCTATGATGGATCTGGTTTCGAGCTCTTGATTGATGGAGGTGCGACCGACCCACCTTTCAGCTTCGTGCGCGGAATCGAGCCAGCCGCCGATGGTACAATCTACCTCGCACTCGTGGGGGGCGTGGGTGTGCTCCAGGGACCTGACTTTCGATTGCTCGGCCCTCGCGAAGGTTTGCGACATCCTTACCTGTACTCACTCCTTACGGATGGGACGGATGTCCTCTTGGGAACGGGAGGCGCGGGGCTTTTCCGTTATGGGTCGCAGGGGCTAGAGAATCTCTTCCCACCGGGCGATTCGAGTCCGAAAGACGTTCGCTCCCTCGTGCGAGACGCTCAAGGAATCATTTGGGTGGGAGCCGACCAGGGGCTATTCGAATTACAGACGCTGACGCGCGCTTCAGTTCGCGAAGGTAAGCTCAGCCTGCCTTCCGTTTACGCGCTTGCGACGTCGTCGGATGGCTCACTTTGGATTGGTACTTCCGCCGGAGTGTACCGCCGCTCGTCTCAGGGGCGAATTCGTCCTCTTGAAGGGCTCATAGGACTTTCCGTACGAGCGCTACTTGAGGACCGCGATCATGCGCTTTGGGTAGGAACCACCGAAGGCCTATTCCGATTCCATGCTGGTGTGCTTGCCAAGCTTCCCGCGGAGACAAGCGCGGTTCATTGCTTGACCGAGGACAAATCGGGAGCGATTTGGGCGGGAAGTGAGGACGGGCTCTCGCGCTACCGAGACAGTCCTTTCGTCGTTTTTGGCGCCCCAGAAGGGCTACCCCAAGATGATATCTTTGGGGTTCTTGAGACGGAGACTCATGGCCTCGTTGCCCTAGACGCGGACGGTAGGCTCCTCCATCAGGTTGGTTCTTCTTGGCGTGAACTCGCACCACGCGACACGGTCCTGGGTCGTGGAATGCTGGGCATGACCGAGTGGCAGGGAGCGGTGACCATCGCTGCCGATCGACTTTTGAGTCTTGGCAAAACTGGGCCGCCGAGTCTCTCTTTGCGCGGTCCGCTTTCACTCGTGGTGCGAGACGATGAAGGTCTGATCTGGGTCGAAACAGGCCCAGACGGCTCCAGTCAGATCTTCTCGAAACACGGGCCTAAGACCGAGCAACTCCTCGCGGATCGGGTGCTTGAGCACGTCCAACGAATTTTTCGAGACAGTCGGGGCGCACTCTGGATCAGCACTGGCGGGACCGGATTGATTCGTATCGATGGCAGCGGCGTGCGTACCTTCGAAACCAAGGATGGTCTGCCGAGCGACACCGTCTATGGCCTCGCCGAAGACAAAGCGGGGCGCCTTTGGGTGGCGACTCGAGGAGGTCTTGCGTACCTAGACGAAAATCGAGTGACAGGGCTCGCTCACCTATCGTGCTTGCCGCATCTGTCACCGATTCATGTAGCGATCGATTCGAAGGAACGCCTGTGGATCTCGGCTGACGACGGCATTCACGTCGTGGCAATCGCGGAGATCATCGCTCATCTCGAACATCGAGCGAGCCGCTGTATCGCTGAGCGTCTCGGTCGATCTGCGGGTCTACGCAGCCTGTTGATTTCGTGGCGCGCCAACGGGCAAACCAGACGCCGCAATGGTGACCTCTGTTATGCGACCTCGCGCGGCGTAGCCTGTATCGCGCCGCTTGCCTTGACCCCCCTCGGAAAGCCGGCGCCGGCACGTATCGGCAAACTGCGCATTCTCGGTGAAGCGCGCGAGCCCCGCCTGGACTTGCTCAAGATCGTCGATCGCCGCCGCCCCTTCGAGATCTCCTTTAGCGCACCAGACTTGGATCATGCTCAGGAGCTCGAGTTTCGGACTCGGCTTTCCGGCTACGATGAGGCTTGGTCAGAGTCTCATCGAGAGCATACTGCGCGCTATACGAATCTTCCCCCTGGTCAGTATGATTTCGAGGTAGACGTTCGCTATAGAGGTGGAGAGTTTCTCAACACACCCGCTCACGCGAAAATCGTGGTGCAGCCTCGGTACTACGAGACGGGCTGGTTTCGGGCGGTAGCTCTTGCTTTTGGGCTCTGCCTGCTCGGCGTCTTCGTTCATCTCTGGCGCAGGCGAGTTCAGCACATGCGGCAAGTTTTTGAGCAGCACTTGCAGGCCCGTACGCACGCTCTAGCTCATCAGGTGGAAGAGACGGCTCGCGCCGAACAACAGCTACTCGCTCTGGCTGGGGATCTCGACATGCGAGTCCGACAGCGGACGGCAGAGCTCGAGATGGCGAATCGGGCCCAGAAGCGCATCGAGGAGCGTTATGAACTTGCCGCTCTCGGCGCAGAAGATGGCATTTGGGATTGGGATACTGCCGCCAACGTCCTCTACCTTTCGCCGCGGTGGAAGGGGATGCTTGGCTACGGCGAAGAATTTCCGTCTACGATCGAAGCATGGCTGGATGCGACACACCCTGACGATCGAGAGAGGTTGCGTGCCGTCCTCATCTCTGCCGGGCACGCTGGCGGGGTGATTCGATGTGAGTATCGCATGCTCGATCGCGAGGGCCGGGTCCATTGGGTGCTCTGTCGTGGGTTGATCTTGACCGGGCCTGACGGTCCTGTTCGAGCTGCGGGTTCTCAGTCTGACATCACGACCTGGAAAGAGACGGAAAATGAGCTGTCGCGACGGGTTACGCACGATCATCTCACGGGCCTGCCCAATAGAACGTTGTTTGTGGATCGTTTGGGGCAAGCTCTGCCTCGCTCCAGGCTGGAGCAACGTCGCTTGACGGTAGTTGTTCTAAACGTCGACAAGCTCAAGACCGTCAACGAGACGCGCGGTCTTGCCGCGGGTGACCGTCTCTTGAGATTCGTGGCCGCTCACATCACTGGCATTTTGCCAGATGGCGAGACTCTGGCACGACTCGGCAGTGATGAGTTTGGAATCCTATCTTTCAGCGCCAACTCGGACGAGGCAGCCTTGGCCCTAGTGGAGAGGATCCGCTCTGGCCTATTGTTCCCAGCCGAGCCCGGTCAAACGATGCAGAGTATCTCCCTCAGCGTCGGCGTTCGCGTTGGTGACCTCGACTCCCAGGATGCTGAGGCCTTGCTCAAAGACGCATTTTTGGCGCTCGGTAACGCCAAGATGCGAGGAGCAGGGCAGAGTTCGGTCTTCGCCCCTCTCTTACGCAACGAGCTACAAGACCGTCTTCACCTCGAGGGTGGCCTGCGGCGTGCGCTGCGCGAAAATCAATTCGAGCTTTACTATCAACCGCTCGTCAAGCTCGACACCGGGCAGGCGACCTCAGTTGAGGCTCTGCTGCGCTGGAATGATCCTGCGCGAGGTGTGGTGGGGCCCGGCCAGTTTCTGTCTGTGGCTGAGGCTTCAGGCATGCTCCCGGCTATCAGCCGCTGGGTGCTCAAAGAGGCCTGCATCCAGGCACGAAGTTTCTTTGACGAGCTAGGACAATGGATCAAGGTGTCCATCAACCTTTCTCCAGCGCTTCTAGATTCCGGATCTCTCGAGGAGGAGATCCTCGCCGAACTGGAGCGTGCCAAGGTTCACCCTTCAGCCTTAGGCATCGAAATTGTGGAGACGAGCCTACTCGAGACGGATCTCAAGGTATCCAAGTTGTTTGAGCGTCTCCGCTCGGTCGGAGTCAGTATTTCGATCGACGACTTCGGCACGGGATATTCGTCATTTTCGTACCTCTCCAAACTCTCGGTCGACTGTCTCAAGATTGATCGTTCGCTCGTGATCAAGGTACCTGCAGACGCTACCGACTCGGCGATCTGTCGCAGTATCGTGCTGATGGCGCGCGAGATGGGCCTCGTATCGGTGGTCGAAGGCGTCGAGACCGCTGATCAGGCGCATTTTCTACGCGAGATCGGCTGCGATATCGGGCAAGGCTACTATTTCGCGAAACCAATGCCTGCAAGCCAGTGTATGGAGCTCCTTGGCCGAGGCTCGTTCTCCGTTTCCCCTCAGGAAAAGAGCGCTCGCTCCGGTCCGATTCAGAGTTCGCGCGACCCAGTTGAGAGCTAACTGTTATGCGGTGAGGGTGCAGCAGGCGCGCCTCGAACTTCGGCGAGGAGCCGCACAAGTTTCTCCAAACAAATAGCAGCAGAATAGGAAAATGTGGCTGCGGCGCGGGAGTTCTGGCGGCATTGCTCGAGGAAGACCGGATCGCTAGCGAAGCGTTTGATTGCCTTGACGATCCCCGCGTCGTCCCTCGGTTCGAGGTTGAGCCCGGCCCCATGATACTCGATGGTTCGTTTTAGATCGTTATCTCCCGATGATATACCCAAGACAGCCGCGCCGGAGGCCATCATGTGGTACGTTTTACTTGGCATAGAAACGCCGCGACCAGAATCGCCAAGCAAGACGAGCGCCACGTCGCCCGAGCTCATGGAATAAGGCAAGACCTCCTCGGATTGATTGGCCAAAATACGGCAATTTTTGCGCTCCTTGAGCCGGGCGATGATTTCTCCCCGGCGGGCGCCCCCCCCTACAAAGAGAAATTGAATTCGGGGGTCGCCTTCCAGTTGCTCGATGGCAGAAAACACACCCTCGATGTCGTGCGTGACGCCCAGGTTGCCCGAGTAGAGGACTGTCAAGACACCAAGTTGATTGTGTTCTTTTGCGAACCAATTGTTAGCTTTGGCGATGGGACTGATTCGTTCGGTGTCGACCCAGTCAGGGATGATATCGACCCGCTGTTGCGCCGCCATGAAGCGTTGCACACGTTCGGCCATACATTCGCCCAATGTGATCACCCGCTCGGCGTGTTGGAAGGCGATCCGACTCGACAGCTCCCATCCGAACGGGATGGCGCGGAAGAACCCCTTCGCGAGGCCAGCCTGCAAGATGGCGTCGGGATAGACGTCGAGCACCCGGATTACGTAACGGAAGCGCCGCACTTTTCGCAAAAAATAGCCGATAAATGGGCCAAACGGCGGGTTCGAGGTCACGACCACGACAGGGCTACCGCGAAGTCGAATGCCTAGTTTCATAGCGGCCGCAGAGTAGCTGAGCCACGTTTTGAGCCTCGAACGGTAAGAGCTGTTGTCGTAGGCCGGAGCCGGTTGGATCGTTAGGCGGGGTGTCCGTGACTTGCGCAGGTCGGTCCCCGTGAACAGGAGCGTGGGCCCGAGTTCATCCGCAATTTTCTCGCACAGCTCGAGCACCTGAGGGCTGCAAGACTGATTGAGAAAGACGAAATCATACGGACCTCGACTTTGGCTCATGGCGCTCGGGATGTCTCGGAACGGGCGGCGCTTAGTGCCGGTTTTTCTTCTCGGTCAGTTGTTCGCTGATCCACTGGTAGGTTTTTTCCATGCCGGGGCGCAGGCGCGAACTCGGTGCCCAGCCCAATTTCTGCTGGATCAAGCGATTGTCTGAGTTGCGGCCGCGTACGCCGAGGGGGCCCGGGATGTGCTTCAGCTTGAGGCTCTTGCCGGCCACGGTCATGGCCATCTCAGCGAGCTGATTGATCGTCACGCGTTCGTCGGAGCCGACGTTGACGGGGCCCGCAAAGTCAGAATCCATCAGTCGCAGTACGCCTTCTACGCACTCATCAACGTATAAAAAAGAACGAGTTTGCTGGCCGTCTCCCCAAATTTCGATCTCACTCCCGGGCTCAGCGAGCGCTACCTTTCGACACATAGCAGCGGGGGCCTTTTCTCGGCCGCCGTCGTAGGTCCCGAGCGGGCCGAAGATGTTGTGGAAACGAGCTACGCGAACCGCTAGCCCGTAGTTGCGTGAAAACGACGCATAAAGGCGCTCGCTGAAGAGTTTCTCCCAGCCGTACTCGCTATCGGGCGCCGCGGGATAGGCGCTGTCTTCGGCGCAATTGGGGTTCTCTGGATCTTTCTGGTTGTACTCGGGATAGATACAAGCCGACGAAGAGTAGAAGAACTTCGTGACCTTGGCCCGCCTCCCGGCATCTAAGATGTTGAGGTTGATCGTAGCCGAATTGTGCATCACATCCGCGTCGTGTTCGCCGGTGAAGATGTAACCAGCTCCGCCCATGTCGGCGGCCAGTTGGTACACTTCGTCAACACCCTCTACGGCCGCGCCGGCGACGCTCGGATCGCGAAGGTCACCCAGGAGGAACTCGTCCCCCTCATTGACATGATACTCGTGGTTCTTGAGGTCCACCCCGCGCACCCAATGGCCCCTGTTCATGAGGGCCCTCACAAGATGGCCGCCGATGAATCCACCTGCGCCACAAACCACTACCCGCTTCCTTTGACCCACGATTTGCCTCTCGTTTTACCACTTTGTAAGCCGAGCCGTTACCGTGAAACGGGAGGCGACTCTCAGTCGATGCTGCTTTCGTCGCAGTATCGCTGCCGGTGATCTATCGAGCGCGCCGAGAACCAGCCGACTAGCGGGGGCAGTCTATTCACGTTCTTCTTGAACACAATCGACGCCCGGGCCAGGGATCTCCCTCTCCAAGGTTTCGGAGCCTTCCTCTGGTGGTGAAGTACGCGGGTACATTTGGCCGATGCTGAACGACGTTTTGCCGCTCCGGCGAGGTTCGGGGCTATCCCCGTGAAGGCAGATCCAGTAGGAAAGGTTCGTCTTTGGGCATCTTTTCATGGCTGACGATCTCTCTAAGAATCTTTCCGCGCTTCGTATCGATCGCTCGGCTCCTCCTTCGAAATCGCGGGCTCGCGCCGTACTTGTGTGGCTTGCAGTCCTCGCGGGCGGAGCTGGGCTTGTGGCCTTCGCTTGGCCTAAACTTGAGGCGGCGCTGTTCAAGGCTTCGGTGGAGCTCACTGAAGTGGCACTCGTTTCACCAGCCCAAGCTAGCGTCGAGCTGACGGCCACTGGGTACGTCCAAGCCGAGGTAGCCTCCAAAATAGCGCCCAAGGTTCCGGGTCGTGTGGCTAAGGTTTTCGTCGTTCAAGGTCAGAAGGTCGAGGCGGGGCAAATAGTACTCGAACTCGATCCCGCGGACGACGAGGCCGGCATTTCAGCGGCTCTCAGTCGTGTTCGGGCTGCGCAAGCCCAGGCCCAGAGCGCCGATGCTCGAGCGGTTGCGGCTGAGGCCGACTACGCCCAGATCGAGCAGCAAGCGGCCCGCGAGCGTAAACTCGCCAATCAAGGCGTGTCAGCTTCTGCTATCGCCGAGGACCTCGAAGCGAAAGCTAAGGCCGTAGGAGAAACGCAGAAGGCCGCGCGTGCCGCTGCCAAAGCCGCGGGCGCGGATGCCGCCGCCCTCGCAGCTCAAGTGCAAGTGCTGCGTATCGGTCTCAAAAATCTCACACTGACCTCGCCGATCTCGGGCGTCGTTGTGAATAAGCCTCCACAGCTGGGTGAATTCGTAGGTCCGCAGCCCGCCGGCATTCAGGTCGACATGGGCGGGGTACGCATCGCTGACTTCAAAACGCTAGTTGTAGAGACGGACATCCCCGAGGCGCGCTTGTCTTTGGTGCGTGCAGGGGCGCCGGCTGAGATCGTATTGGACGCCTATCCGACGGTGCGGCACCGCGGGCGAGTCAAGGAAATCACGCCCCAGGTAGACCGCGCCAAGGCGACCGTGCTCGTAAAAGTAGCCTTCGTTGAAGCTACAGAAAACGTCTTACCCGACATGGCCGCGCGCGTGTCCTTTCTCAGCCAGGAGCTGGACGCAGAGGCCCTCAAGATCCCGCCCAAGACCATCGTACCGAAGAGCGCCCTTCGCACAGCAGGAGAAGGCTCGTTCGTATTTGTGAGCGACGAAGGCCGAGTGAGGAAGGTCGCGGTTCGTTTGGGTCCCGCTTTCGGTAGTGGCTTTGAGCTTCTGGAAGGCCCAGCCCCGGGGACCAAATTGGTTTCGAACCCCAGCGCAGAACTTCGCGACGGACAAAAAGTCAAAACAGAAGACGGAGAGAACTGAGCCCAGGTGCAGGGGCGAAGTTGAGGTTTGCAAGTAGTGGTGAGGCCTTCTCACCGGTTGGTCACCCGAGGTAAGAGTATGAGCAGCAGTGAAGCAGTAGAACAAAGCGAGTCTTCGTCCCCGGCGGGCAATCCAGAGTTCATCAATATCCGGACGCTCAGGAAGACCTACTTTCGCGGCAACGAACCGGTCGAGGTGCTCCGGGGCCTGAACCTCGCTATCGCCGAAGGATCGTTCGAGGCTCTGATGGGCCCTTCAGGTTCTGGCAAGAGTACTCTGCTCAACCTGATCGCGGGCCTCGATAGCCCAACCAGCGGCGAGCTCAGTATCGACGGGAGAAACATCGGCGAGATGGGTGAAGGCGAGCGGGCCAAATGGCGTTCGCAGAACGTCGGCTTCATCTTCCAGACGTTTAACCTGATGCCGGTTCTTACTGCTCTCGAAAACGTGGCGTTACCGCTGTTGCTCACAAACTTGAGCAGCGCTGATCGAAAGGCTCGCGCCCAAACCGCGCTCGAAGTCGTGGGGCTCAAAGATCGTATGGACCACTACCCCCGTGAACTTTCAGGCGGCCAAGAGCAGCGCGTCACCATCGCACGCGCCATCGTCACCGACCCGCGCATTATCGTGGCAGACGAACCGACGGGCGATCTGGATCGCGAAAATGCCGACGAAATCCTCAAGTTGATGGTTCGCCTCAACCGCGAGTTCAACAAGACCATCTTGATGGTGACCCACGATCCGGCTGCCGCTGAGCGCGCCACTATCATTCGCCGGCTCGATAAGGGGATTTTGGTATGAGGCTCGCCACGTTGGGTGTGCGCAACATTACTCGCGCCCGCTTCCGCGTGGCGATGACTGTGCTCGGCGTAGCGCTGGCGCTCGTGGCGTTCATTTTGATTCGCACCGTGCTCTCGTCATGGACGGCTGCGGCAGACTTTGCCGCCAAAGATCGCATTGTGTCGCGTCACAAAGTGACGTTCATCATGCCGCTGCCTTACAAATACCTCGACGAAGTGCGCGCTATCGATGGCGTCAAAGAAGCGGCCATGTCCTCTTGGTTTGGTGGCAAAGACCCTAACCATCCGAATGAGATGTTCGGGACGATGGCGGTGCAACCCGAGTCGATTTTGAAAATCTACGACGAGCTCGAGGTTTCCCCCGAGCAAAAGCAAGCTTGGTTCGAGAATCGTCGGGGCGCCTTGATCGGCGACATGTTGGCCAAGAAAATGGGCTGGAAAGTAGGGGACAAGGTCACCCTGCAGGGGACCATCTACCCTGGTGACTGGCAGTTCGAAATCTCGGGTATCTATAGGACGCTACGCCGCTCGATGGATCGCACCACGTTTTTCTTTCACTACAACTATTTGAACGAGTGGGCGAAAAAGAACCAGCCAAGAAGTGCCGATGAAGTAGGTTGGATCGCCGCGCGAGTGAGCCCGGGTCGACGCGCCGCCGACGTCGCCAAAGAAATCGACAATCACTTCGATTCGCTCGATGTGCAGACGTTGAGCCAGGATGAGCGCAGCTTCAACACGTCGTTTCTGGGTATGATTAGCGCCATCCTGAGCGCTCTCGACATCGTCTCGGTCGTGATCTTGCTGATTATGATGCTGATCTTAGGCAATACTATTGCCATGGGCGTGCGCGAGCGCACCCAAGAATACGGAGTGCTGCGAGCCATCGGATTCCTTCCTAAGCACTTGGCGATATTCGTGATGGGTGAGGCGCTCACGGTTGGCTTTTTGGGGGGCGTCGCCGGGCTCGTGCTCGGCTACCCCCTGGTCGAGCAAGGCATCGGCCGGTTCCTCGAGGAAAACTTACCCGGTTTCTTCCCCTTCTTCCGAGTGCCGCCGGCTACTGCGGTGACGGCACTCTTCCTCGCTATGGGGCTCGGGCTCGTGGCTGCGGCCATTCCCGCATATCAGGCCTCGCGGCTCAACGTCGTGAATGCTCTCCGGAAGGTCGGCTAAATGTTTATCCCTCTCAACTACACGCTGAGGAGCCTCTGGGTCCGCAAGAGCACGACGCTGGCAACGGCGCTCGGCATCGGGCTCGTTGTATTCGTTTTGGCTTCTAGCCTGATGTTGGCATCCGGTATCGAAAGGACCGTGGGAAGCTCAGGCAAACCCGATCATGCCATCGTCATTCGGAAGGGCAGTGAGAACGAGCTCTCGAGTTCGATCGAAAGTACGGCGGTCGGCATCATTCTATCAGCGCCCGGCGTGAAAAAATCAGGCTCAACTCCGATCGGTGCGGGAGAAGGCGTGGTCGTGCTTTCGCTGTCCAAGCTCGGCTTGGATGGAAAGTTCTCCAACGTTCAGGCGCGCGGAGTTACACCGGTAAGTCAGCAGATCCGGAGTGATTTGCATATCGTCGAGGGGCGGCCCATCACTCCAGGCACTGATGAGGCCATGATCGGCGTGGGTCTGGTCGGAAAATTCGCGGGTATGGAGCTGGGTCAGAGCTTCGAGCTCAAGAAGAATCGTCCGCTCAAAGTCGTGGGCATCTTTGATACGGGTGGGAGCGGAATTGATTCTGAGATCTGGCTTGACCTAGAGACGCTTCGTTCAAGCTTCGGTCGAGGTGGGACGGTCTCCTCCGTCGTTGTGCAGCTCGAATCGAGAGCCGCCTTCGATGGCTTCGAAGCAGCCGTCGAGCACGACAAGCAACTTGGGCTCGAGGCCCAACGAGAGAGCGCTTACTATGAGAAGCAATCGGAAGGTACTGCGATGTTCATCAAAGCGATGGGTATCGTCGTTGCCTTCTTCTTCTCGCTGGGAGCGATGATCGGCGCGATGATCACGATGTACGCCGCGGTTTCGCAGCGTTCCAAAGAGATCGGAACGCTGCGCGCCTTGGGTTTCTCTCGCGTGGCAATTCTCACGGCCTTTGTGGTGGAGTCGTTCTTTCTGGCAATCGCCGGAGGGCTTCTGGGGGCGCTAGCGAGCCTCGCCATGGGACTCGTGAAGCTCTCGATGATGAACTTCAACACCTGGCAAGAGGTCACGTTCTCCTTCGATCCCAATCCACAAACGCTCGCCTTGTCGGTGATAGTGGGTGGCTTGATGGGCTTCTTCGGCGGGTTTTTCCCGGCTATCCGCGCGGCGCGTCTTTCTCCAATTCAAGCCATGCGCGGCTGAAGCGGACACGTTCAAGCGCGGCGGTTTCTGTCAAAGATAGGGGGCGTGAGCATGTCTTACACGCTTGTCCCGTGGACGGTCTTCGCACTTGGCTTTTGGCTTTTGGCGAGCGTACCCGCTCGTGGGGGAGCGGGTCGATCCTCGGTAGTTTTACGTTTCTTCGTACCGAACTATCGATTCTTCGAAGGCACGGGCCACCCCATCGAGTTCGAGTTTCGAAGGGACGGCGCCGATGAAGCTTGGCTGAGCGTGGTGCCCGAGGCACTGCGCTCCTTTCGTTCAATGTTCTTGAACGCGGAAGGTACGTTTCGATTGTTCGCCTATCAACTCGCGGACGAGTTCTTGTTCGAACTTGAGGAGCTTGGCCCGACGTCGCTTGACGTTGCCGAGGCGTTGGTGTCCTTCGAGCGTTTGAAGGTAGTCTGCCTTCACTACCACGGAGCCAAAATGGGCATGCGGCCGTTCCAGTTGCGGCTTCGCGCCATCGATGTGTCGCCGGCCACTTCCTCAGAAGTTCTGTTCGAGTCGACTCCGCAAGTGGCGTCGTCTGGCCCCTCAGTCTCGTGAGCGATGAGCCGATGACGTTTGCCGCGATGGAAGCTTTGGATCTCTGCTCGAGGGGATTGGGTTTGGCTGTGTTGCAACAGGCCGTGGAAGGCCTTCAGCTCGCGCCAGTTTTGGCTGATTTGGGGCTCAACAGGAGTTGGCCATTCGGGGGCACGGCCGCGTCGCGCAGGAGAGCGTGGCTCGTAATTTCGGGAGTTCGCTTGATGCTCGGGCTGGGCCTTCTCTTCTCAGGTGCGAGCTTTCTTATCCCACTCGTCGCCGCATTGAATGCGGCACACTGGGCAGGGGCGAGAGGCACGTTGAACGGGGGGAGCGACTCGATGACGGCGACTTTGGGTCTTGGGCTGAGTGTCGCGTGGCTCGGGCAAGATGTTGACACGCTGAGGGTACTGGGCCTCTACTTCGTCGCGGTCCACGCGGTCTTGTCCTATTTCGTATCGGGTGTGGCCAAGCTCAAAGAACCGGCGTGGCGTTCAGGAACCGCCCTCAGCTTGGCGTTAGGTGGGCCTCGTTACGGCGCTCCGGCGAGGCTCCTCGCGCTCCTTCGGGTACGCTCGCTCGCGCTGACGATGAGCTACGGGATCCTCTTATTTGAATGCCTATTCCCGCTGGCGCTGCTCGTGCCGGCTTGGACTTTGGCGTTCGTCACCCTAGGCGCCGCCTTTCATGGGGTCAGCGGCATGGCGCTCGGGCTCCATCGCTTCGTGCCGGTTTGGCTCTCCACCTATCCGGCGGTCTTCTATCTTTCCGGTCAACTAGCTCACCTTCGCGGCTTGTGAACGCGCCCGGATAAGCAGCGATAGGGAGTGAACTCCGTGGCGCGCGCAAGTACGCGATCAGCGCTACTCGGTACGAAAGTTGAGAAGTGGAGTCGAGGGGGATCGAACCCCTGACCTCCGCATTGCGAACGCGGCGCTCTCCCAGCTGAGCTACGACCCCCGAAGGGGCCGGAAAGTAGCCATGTTCTGGCTTCTGTCAACGCCTTGAGCCCGGAAGCTAGCGGATCTTGCGCATCGAAGTTTCCGAGGGCCGTCCGGCAGCACCAACAATCGGGCGCGATTCGGTTGACCCCAGCATGCCCATGATTATGTTCCCGAAAAGATAGGCCTTGGGCTGGTAAGTAGCAGAAATAGCTGCGCTTCGATTTTGCTCTTGGCCGTGTAGAGATTCTGCCGCGGCGAGGGGGCTCCCCGCGGTCTTCGGTCCCCGCGCCCCGAGGGGCCAAAACTCGAGAAGGAAGAAAAATGGCAAAGATTATCGGAATTGACCTGGGTACCACCAATAGCGTGGTCGCTGTGATGGAGGGCAAGGAGCCCAAGGTGATCGTCAACGAAGAAGGCGCTCGAACCACGCCGTCGGTGGTAGCCATCGACGATAAGGGCGAGGTTTTGGTCGGCACGGTGGCCAAGCGTCAAGCGGTGACGAACCCTGAAAATACGATCTACTCTTCGAAGCGCTTTATCGGTCATCGTTATGACGAAGTGAGCGCTGAGAAAGAGCGCGTGGCTTATCGCGTCGTCGAGGGCCCGAGCGGAGACGCTTGGATCGAGGTGCGCGGCAAGAAGATGGCCCCGCCAGAGATTAGCGCCAAGGTGCTGATGAAGCTGAAGAAGGCGGCGGAAGACTACCTCGGCGAAACGGTCACTGAGGCCGTCATCACCGTCCCGGCCTATTTCAACGATTCGCAACGGCAAGCCACGAAGGACGCCGGAAAGATCGCGGGCCTGGAGGTGAAGCGCATCATCAATGAGCCGACGGCCGCTGCCCTCGCTTATGGCCTCGACAAGAAAGAAAATGAGCTCATTGCCGTTTATGACTTCGGCGGTGGCACGTTCGACATCTCGATTCTCGAGGTCGGTGACAACGTGGTGCAAGTTATTGCGACCAACGGCGACACTCACCTGGGTGGCGACGACGTCGACGACCTTGTCATGCAGTGGCTGATGGACGAATTCCGTCGCGACACAGGCATCGACGTGTCGAAAGACAAGATGGTCATTCAACGACTCAAGGACGCCGCGGAACAGGCCAAGATTGAGCTGTCTTCCAAGCAAGATGCCTCGATTAACCTGCCGTTTCTCACCGCAGACGCGAGCGGCCCCAAGCATCTGACGAAGACGCTATCGCGTTCCAAGTTCGAGCAAATGGTCCGCCCCTTGGTCGATAGGTCTATGGAGCCCGTAAAGAAGGCTCTCGCTGACTCGAAGAAAACAGTGAAGGATATCGACGAGGTCGTGCTCGTGGGTGGTTCGACGCGCATCCCGCTCGTTCAAGAGACGGTAAAGGGTTTCTTCGGCAAAGAGCCGCACAAGGGCGTGAATCCAGACGAGGTCGTAGCCGTAGGCGCAGCCGTACAAGGCGGCGTTTTGAGTGGTGATGTGAGAGACGTAGTGCTGCTCGACGTTACACCGCTCTCCTTGGGTGTAGAGACCCTGGGTGGCGTGATGACGGTTATGATTCCGCGCAACACCACGATCCCGACTCAGAAGAAAGAGGTCTATTCGACGGCTGCGGACAGCCAGACCTCAGTGGAGGTTCACGTTCTTCAGGGTGAACGCGCCGAAGCTCGCTACAATCGTCCTCTCGGCAAGTTCCAGCTCGAGGGTATCCTTGCGGCACCCCGCGGCATGCCGAAGATCGAGGTGACCTTCGATATCGACGCCAACGGTATCTTGCATGTTACCGCCAAGGACACCGCTACGGGTAAGGATCACAAGATCACCATTACCGCTTCGAGTGGCATTAGCGATTCAGACATCGATCGCATGGTGAAGGATGCTCAGGCCCATGAGGCCGAAGACAAGCGTCGCCGTGAAGAGGTGGAGCGCCGAAACAAGCTTGATAACCTCTGCTACAGCCTCGACAAGCAAATGGCCGAGAATAAGGACAAGCTGGACGCGGCCGATGCGAGCGCTATCGAGGCCTTGCTCAAGGAAGCTCGTGAGGCTCTCGAGCGGCAGGACGACGACAAGATTCAAAGTGTCTCGACCCGTCTCGAACAAAAGGCTCACGAACTAGCTGCAAAGCTTTACGCCAATAATGCGCCTAGTGGTGCGCCGGGCGCAGCACCCGGCGCTGAGCCGGGGGCGGGCGGCAAGGGCGACGTCATCGACGCTGAGTTCGAGGAAACGAACTAAGAGAGCGTCATCCATAGGAAGGCCTCGCGCGAGTTTTGCGCGGGGCCTTCGGCATTTTGTTTGAATTTCCCCGACTTGTGCGCCTTGACGCTTGCAGTAACCTGCAGCCGATGAAGCGAGCGGATGGTGCCTCACCAAGCGGAGTCCGAGGAGCGAGGCCGCGGCAAAAACGAGCGGCTGTGGTCCCAGCGCTGGCTGCGATCACTCTGACGGCTCTAGGCTGCTCCAACACTCCGAAAGCGGCTGGTCCAGAAGCAAAAGCAGACCGAGCGGGGCAAGGCACGGAAGAGGGCAAAGGGCCGACTCCGTTACCACCTGCGCCAGCGCAGGTAGCGGCTCCTCCTGGGGTCGTCTTTCGTGCGCGCCTTACGCAGCCTGGACTCGTGGTGGATCGCGTCCTTCAAGCTGCGGGGCTACCTCTTCGCGTCGCAGATTTTCTCGATGAGTTGAGCGACGACGCGGATACCGAACTCGGACTGCCTCTAACTGAACTCGACCTCGGAGGCTCGTTCGAAACCGTTATTGCGGTTGATCCTGCGGGCGCATTCGATGCTTCTCCGGAAGTTGTCGTTTCGGCGAGCATTCGTTCGCTCGATCGGGCGCTCGACGCACTGAACCGCGGGCGGGTGGACATCATGGAGGGTCCCGGGGGAAGTCACTTTTTTTCCAACGGAGAGTCGCATTGCGTTCTGGGGCGGGCTCTTGGCCCGACGCCTTACCGTGTCGCCTGTTCGAGCAAGCAGGAAACGCTGTCGTACCTCATGTCTTACGCACTGGCTGGTTTGCCTGCGGAGAACAACATCCCAGGCCAGGGCTGGTTTGAGTTAGATTTTGATCTTCTTCGTCAGAAGTACGGTAGCCGCGCGCGGGGTCTCAGGCTGCTTGCCTCGGTGGGCTCACGTCAACTTCATTTGGATCACCCGCGTTTTGATCGCGCCGTCACGGAAGCTGCCGTAGCTCTGGCAGAAGAAGCGGGCGACCTCCTGAACGACGTTGATGTCTGGCGAGGTCAGTTCGACCAAACGGAGCGCGGCGATATTCAACTGAAACTGAGCGCAGAGTTTGAGCATCAAAACTCCTGGACTGCCTTAGCCCTGCGAGACTTCATTCGCGCAGCGGGGCCGGCACCGGCTCAATTCAATGAGCTTCCTCGGAGCGTCAGCGGAGCTTCTTATGCGTACGGCCTCCCGCTCGAGCGTGTCGCGAAGTTTCGTGGTCTCGCGGTCGACTTGGTCGCAGGTTTTCTAGAAGCAAAAGGGGCACCCGCCGACCTGGTTCGAGACGTGGAGTTCGTTTTGGACGAGGGGCTTCGACCGCCCAAGGCTCAGATCCAGGCCACTTCGGCGTTGAGCCTCTTACCGGATGGAACGCTTCCGCGACCCTTCGGCCTGTATGGGACGACGGAAACCAAGGAATCGGTGATTCGCCTTTTGGACCGACTCTCGCGCGTGTTGGCGTCGAAGTATTGGAAGAAGCTCGACGCTCGCATGGACGGAGCTGTGTCGCTCAAAGCCGTGAGTGAGAAGTTACATAGTGCGCCACAGGCGCGCCTCTACCGCTATCGCTTGGCGTCGAAGCTACTCGAGGAAGTTCCAGACCTAGAGGAAGCTGAGGAACTCTCCAAGAACGACAAGAAGAACGCCAAGCGCGTGGCGGCAGCCTTACTGGAAGGCGGCTATTTGGCGGTCGATACACTGGCGGGGGGAACGGTGGTCCTCTACTCGCAGGACAAGAGCGGGCTCGAGGCGGGCTTTAAAGAGCTACGCGACGCAAAGGCACCGCGCCTGGCCTTAGAGCCGGAGTTTCGGGACAGGCTTCAGCAACCGAAGTCGGCCCAAGCCATACTTCGACTCAGCGGCATACTCGGCGTTTACGGCGTCTATCTGCCCGCCGATTTACTACTCCAGGGCGCCAAATTGCTCGAGTCGACCCCGAACGGCGGCGAGGTGCCTATCCTCTTTTCGATGGGTGGGACGGCAGGCTCCGAGAGCCTCCATTTCGAGGCTAGCTATGAGATCCCCGCAGCCTTTACGGGGGATTTGGCCGCATTTTTGACGCTCTTCGCGGCTGAAGCTGGCGCTGACTGAGCTTTTCGGAATCGGCCAAAAATTTGGCCAATTTCGCACCGATTCGTTACAGGACGACGTGTCCTTGCGCCTAGTTCGCGCCGCGCCTTTGATGATTCTCCTCTGGGGTATGCCTGCGGCTGCCTGGCAAGAGGTCTTGGTTCAGGCGGATCAGGTCAACATTTCGCTCGAGCGCGATGGGTTGGCGACGATTCGTCATGAGCTGGTAGTGAAGATCCGTGGCGGTCCGGTGCGCTCGATTGAGCTCGAGGGACTCGGCGCAGACATAGAGATCGAAGCGGATCCCCGCGTACGCCTTGCGCGCGCGACTCACGCGAGCTGGCCGCTCGAAGTTTTGGCTCGTCCCGACGGCAGCGCCACTTTGAAAATCGTGGCGGAACGAGGGCTTCGAGGAGGGACCTATCTATTCGGCTTCGGATACAGGCATCACTTCGAGCTAGGCGATGAGATCCAGCGAAAAGGCTCGACGATCCGCGTGAACTATCGGGGTCCGCGTTTCAAAAATGGGATCGATACAGCCAAGCTGACCTGGAGTCTTCCCAGCGGCACGGTGGAACCGAGGTTACCAGAGCTCGAGGCTGGAGCTGGCGCCTCTCCACTATTGGCGCAGGTTCGCCGCGGGGCGCGGGACGAAGTGGATTTGGTGCGGACTCACATTGCTCGGGATGAGCCGGCGCTGTGGGCCCTCGAAGTGAGCGGAGATGCACTCGATGGCGCATCTCCCGCCGTCGAAGCTCGTATTGAGCGTCACAGCAGCATTCGGACCGTGACTCCGACTTGGACGCGATCTCAGCTCGTTGCGCTGCTCTTTTGCGTCGGCCTAAGTATTTTGACCTTTCTGAAGGCCCGGGCCATCGAGAAGGCCACGGCGCGCCTTCAATTGAAGTGTTGGGCCCTCTTGCCTCTTTCGCCGTGGCTGCGGGGGCTGGTTGCGTTTGCTTCTTCTGCGGGGGCGGCCTCGCTGTCGCTCGCCCTTCGACCTTGGCTCGCTGCGCCACTCGGGCTCCTAGCCGCCGCCAATATGGTCTTCCTGTTTCCGTCGCGGAAGATCGAGGCGCGAGGGCCCGGCCAATGGCAGCTTGTTCCGAAATCGACCTGGTCGGGGGAAGTGTCTCGGAGTCCGCTCGGGGCGGCGTACCTGGACGTCGGTCGGCCGACGGGTTTCGGCCTATTCACGATCCTTTCGCTTGGATTTTTGTGCGCTGCCTATCGAGAGCTGAGTACGTCCTCGTTTCGGGCGCTCCTACTCGGCTCGGCTGCGCTCTTGCTGATTCCACTCTTCTTCACTGGGCGCGGCGTGGACTTTCCTGAAGCGCCGCTCACCCAGGCGCGGCGGTGGTTCACCTATCTCGAGCGTCGCTTTCGTGGCGGCAAGATTCAAAAGCTTGAGCTGTGGGGTCGTTACGCGCCTGGCGTGACGGACCTCGAACACGCTCCAGTGGATGAAGCCCGAGTTCGCGTACGTTTGCCCAAACGTGCGCTCGGCCTCCGTGCCCTTGAGGTTGCGTTTGAAGAAGGTGGAGGGCGATTCGTGGTGCCGTGCGTCGTAGTCCGCGCTCTGGAGGGGTCGCCCGTCGCCGATAGTCTCTGCGACGAAGGAACCTGGATCCGTGGTGCGGTGAGCGAAGAGAGAGTGCTGCTGGTGCGTCCGTCTATCCCTACGCCGGCTCAACTCGCGCTCTTGCTCGAACGGCTTCTGTCCAAGATTTCTGCCGCCGAAAGTGTTAGCTCAGGGCCCAACGTGAGCTCGAAGTCTTCGGGCAGTGCCGCGGTGACCCGGAATTCGGGCGGTGCGTTGCAGGCCACGTAGTAGGCATGAAGGGCATGGCGCGGCGCTTGTGCGGTTTCCTCTGAGCCGTAGAGGACATCTCCAACCAACGGCCAGCCGTGGTCGGCAAAATGCACCCGGATTTGATGGCGGTAGGCTGAACCAACGCTAACATCGAATAGCGCACGAGGACCCGAGCGTCCGAGGAGCGTGGCTCGAGTCTGGAAGCGATGGCCGGGGCAGGAGCGCACCCTCTTTGGGGAGCCGGGGTCGGGCTCAAGGTCGCTCGTAAACGTCACGTGAGCGCCGGGCGAAAGCTCGGTATGATTTGGCATAGAAATGAGCGCTAAGTAGCGTTTGTCTACGTTCGTCGCCCAAAGCGAACGCAGTCTATCAAAGCAAGCGACATTGCGCGCTGCCACCAGGACTCCCGAGGTGAACGTATCGAGTCGGTGCAGGAGGCCGGGCTCGTAGCGATTGTGGCCGACGTCCGCTAGCTCGGGATAACGGCTCAGGAGGACCGAGGCGGCACTCGAGCTCGAGGAGCTCCGCGTCGCGGCACTGGGTAGCCCGGCGGGCTTATTGGCCACGATGAGTTCCGGGGTCTCCAGCAAGATCTGGAGCTCGGTGAGCGGATCGGGGCGGGCCGACGACAGCTCTCCTGGGGCGACCCAGAGCTCGCTGTCGATGGGCAGCAGGAATGCCCGCTGACGGAGCACGTAGCTCGCTCGGCCCGGTCTTTGGAGCGTGACGGCGCCGCGCTCGAAGAGTTCTCGGACATCGCGGCGGCTCCAATTCAACGCACGACTCACGAAAGCATCGGCTCGCTTCCCCTCGTCGAGAGCGGAGACGAGGAGCCGTAGGATCGGGGGCGAGCGCTCGCTCATGTTGAGCGCAGCTCATAGCACCTGTCGCCCTGCGGGAGCGACTCATTCAAGTCACGGACCTCGACGCGCGAGGTGGCTTAGAACATGACTCGCGCCGAAACCCAGGCCTTGAGGCCATTCGACGTATCGACCAGGAAGCGGTGCCCTGGTTCGTTGATGGGCCGCCGGTAGTTGGGATTCGCTTTTCCGGCTCCTTCCCACTCGGGCGTGTTCCCATCGTATCCAGAAACATATTTGCAAGGCCCGGAGACGGTTGCAGCTCCGGAAAAATTCGGATTGCAGGCTTGATCAAAAGAGATCATGTGGCCTTGGACAATCCTCCATTCGGCTCCCACATCGAAATTGACGTATTCGCCGGCCTGCCAGGTAAAACGGGCGCTCAGATCGTAGTCGCCATGTTGCTGCACGTCCGTCAGTCCGGTGAACGAGACGCGGCTACTTTGCGTGTCAACCACCGAAGGGTTGAACGGATCTGGGGATGTGCTCCCGTCGGGGATGTTAGCTGTATATTCGGAGAACTGAGGGTTACGAAGCGAGGCGGCGGAACTCGAGCCTAGCGCGTCGAAGAGCTCCGAGTAGTCGCGACCTTCTGAGACGTAGGTACCGCGGGCGCGAAAGTCCAAGGAGATGCGGCTATGCTGCTCGGGCTGCTCCCAGGGGATGACAGCGAGCCCGAAGACCAACGTGCCGCGAAAGGGAGGATGGTTGGCGAGGCTGCCTTCAATATCAGACGAACCGAAATCGCTGCCTTGGGTTGGAAACTCAAAGAAGGCCGAGACGCCGCTATAAGGCTCGATATAGCCCCGTCGTTTCGATACGTAAGCGTGAGCCTCGAGCCCGGTCGTCCCGCGACTCACTCCGGGCGAGCGAGAGCCCTGAAACTCGCCTTCAGGCTGGCCGGCGAGGTCATCATAGTCGGTACCAAAATTATCGGCCGTGCCGTTTCGATTCCTATCCGCGGGGTGAGCGCAGTCCACCTGACCCGTGGCAGCGTTCGGATTGCACGCGTGCATGGCCTCCGACACATTGAACCGACCCTCGACACCGATAGTCCAGGTAGGGTTGGCGGGGTTTCGCCATTGATTCATCACGCTCAGATCGAGCGCCACGGTGAGGTTTTCGATACCGCTGCGGGTGGGCGAATTGAACGGAACCGGGAAGAGCTGCTCGCCATCCAGCCCGCGCGTCGCGATATTCGATGATGCCCCGTCCGGCGAATCGATGCTCTGGGCGTGGGCCAGGATGACTGGCAATTTCAGCGTCAAAGCCAGATCGGGCAAGAGCCCGAAGCTAACCTCAGGAATGAGCTTCTGGGTTGAAGAGGAGTAACTGCCCACGTTGAGTGTGTCCGCAATAAATCCGCCTGTGGCTAGCCCGGGCTGATTGATGCTTGTCTCACGCCGGATTGGGGCCCAACGCTGGGAATGTTCAAATGTGAGGCGAATGTTAAGATCGAAATCGTCTGGACCATCGAAGGCGTCAGCCACTTGCATGATATCGACCGCGCTGTCTGCGAAGATACGGGGGTCGGTAGGGCGCGTGGGTTCGGTCGCCTCCGCCGGTTGCGCCCAGCTTGCTAGGGCTAGAGCCTGAACGAAGGCCGCCCCGAGGGGGCCCGCCCGTCGAAACCAGACCGAGCGGCCCCAGACCGAGCGAAACCATAAGGGGCGACGATTACGCCCGGTCAGTTCGCTGGACGCTACCGGGCCTCGCTCAAAACAGTCAACTTGCGGGGCCCGTTCGATGGGGGCCCATTCGACGTTGCCCGACGACTGCAACGAAGGCGCTGTTGGGGCGTTCTGAGCACCCGTCCGCGAAAGGCTCGCCGAGCTTGGTTTCATTCGTCGTCGCTTTTTTGGGGCTCTGAAGGAGTTGGCGCAGTAGACGGCTCGTCCGCGTCTCGCTGAAGGGGAGCATTCGAAGCAGACGTCGCAGACGTCGATTTTCGAGGTAACCTCGGCACCGATGGCTTCCCTCCGGGCCCTAAGGGGCGAATGGAGACGGGGCCGCGTGAAGCGGGAGGCAGTGACGAAGAGCCAGCGGGAGGCTGCGACGAAGAGCCACGGGGTGCGCTAGATACCGACACCGCGTCCGGGAGCGTTCGGGCGGATGTGTCCACCCCTGACGGCGGCGCAGACGTGAGCGCTACCCGAGCGCCTTCGACCGTGGGGGAGGAAGCGCCTTCGGCTTCCGCAGGGCGGAATCGCATCGATGGGGGGAGCGGTGTGAGCGATACCTTAGCTGCGTGGCGGGCCGCGGAACCGGGCGCACTCTCTGAGTCGCTGCCCCAGGAGTCGGGCTCCATCGTCTCAAGAGACTCGCTGGCTCGAGGCACGGCGATCGTCGGGCGGTCGTCGAGATCGTCGTCATCCGTGGCGCTCTCTTCGTCGAAGAGTTGATCGGTGAGGTCTTCCGCGAGGAGTTCTTCGCGGGCCTGGCCGAGCTCTCGACTCGTCTCCGCCAGACGATCGGCCACTACGCCCAAAAACTGCCACAGCAGCTTGACAGCTAGCCCATGCTCGGTGCGGAGCAGCTCAAAGAAGTCGCGCCGGCGGATTACCATCAATTCGCTCACGCCAGCGCTCTTCACTGTCGCGGAGCGCGGTTGGTTCCGCACCAGGGCCATCTCACCGACGTGCGACCCCTGCTCCAAAAGGGCGATCACAGTGTCACCCCGGCAGACCTTTACCGCGCCTTCGAGGACGATGAACAGCTCTTCGCCGGGCATGCCCTGCTCCATCACGATCTGCTCTGGCTCGTACTTTTGGACGTCAGTTACTTGCAAGACTCGCAACAGCTCGCGATCCGAGAGCGCGCGGAAAAGGCGCATGCTCGCCAAAATCTCGCGTTTGAGTTGGAGCTTGCGTGCCCGCTCTTCGTCGCGCCTGTCCCTCGAACCAAAGGCGACCAAAATCCCAGTGATATTGTCGCTGCCACCGGCCTCGTTTGCGCCATCGATCAGGACCTTCGTGGCCTGGTCGAGATCGGAAAGCGCCATATGCGCAGACAGCTTATCGAGATCGTCTTCGAAGTATTGGTAGAGGCCGTCTGAACAGACCAAGAGGCGATCGCCATTGAGCAGATCGAAGGAGATGCTTTCGGGCTCCGCGTGTTCATAAACGCCAATCGCGCGCGTGACGGCGTTCTTTTGCGCGAGCTTCTCGACCTTCTCGCGCGGCATTTTGCGACGCTTCACGAGCTCGTTGAACACGTTGTGGTCTTCCGTCACCTGCTCGAGGACGCCTTCTCGGAGCAAGTACAGGCGGCTGTCACCCACCCAGGTAACGAAAAGCTGATTTCCACAGAGCAAGGTCGCGACCAGAGTCGTGCCCATGCCGCGGCGCGATTCGTCCGCGGAGGCCTCCGCGTACACGCGAGCTGAAGCGCGGTTGGCGGCGAACTCCATCATGCTCGAGATTTCTCGGGCAGAAACCTTGGCAGCCCCGCTCTTGCCCGCTGCGAAGTCAGCGAGCATTTCCTCCTCGCGCTTCACCTCTTCGTGGAAGATGCGCACGGCGAGCGCGCTGGCGACTTCGCCCGCGGCGTGTCCGCCCATGCCGTCGCAGACCACGTAGAGCCCCAACTTGTTATCTACGAGGTAGTTATCCTCGTTGTGCTCTCGCTTTCTCCCGACGTCGGTCAAGGCGGAAAACGTGACTTCGCTCAGCATCGACCCGAGGATACAAGAATCGCCTGGGCAAGCGAACCCCTCTCCGCAAAACCGGCCTCTAGGGCCCGAGTCCTGTATGGGCTTAGGTAACTGCCGATACTTCCGTTAACCGGCCCGTCGCTCGCTCCAGCGCTGGTGTGGGCTGAGGTAACCCTCGCGAAGCATGCTGACGAACCTCTCCCTAGTTACGACAAGGTGGTCTAAAAGGGGCACTCCGAGCCTGGACGAAATGGCTCCCAGCTCACGCGTCATCTCGAGGTCGAGCTCGCTCGGCTCGGGGTCGCCGCTTGGGTGATTGTGAACTAGCACGAAGGCCGCGGCTCCCTCGCGGAGGAGGGGCGAGAGGATGTCCCGGGCTAGGAGGCTGCAGCCGGTGAGGCCACCGCGTCCAACCTGGTGGACGGATTGCAACCGGCTCTGCGAGGTCGCTCCCAACACCCACACCTCTTCGTGTCGAAGTTGGCCGAGTCGCCGTCGCGCCCAACGAAAGACACTCTCGGGTTCGAGCGGCTCGCCGCCGTGGAGTTCGTCGCCGATCCGTCGCGTGAGCTCGAACAGGCCGGCCATCAGGAGCGCAGACCGGACAGGCAATTTGAGTGAGTGGTGAAGTTCGATGGGACGACACGAATGCGCCCAAGCGGGTTCGTGAGGCCGCGGGAGCCCAACCGGGCAATGCTCTGGCATCTCGGCGCCCGACTCCCTCAATACGAGCTCCCAAATCTCATGGGTACCGAACGACGAAAAGCCTTCAACCAATGCCTTCTTTGCCGAGACGTCCAGGCCCTCGGTTTTCGGTCCGAGATCGAGCTCCATTTCGAGGGAAGGGTGGGGGAGAGGCAGCTTTCGTCGAGGCATGTGCCTCGACGAAGCATGTGGCGTGCCGGATTCGAAATGCGAGAAACTAGCTAGATGTGGGCCCCCCCAGACGGCGACGCCTCAGCTTAGCCAGGCTGCGCCTGCGGCTCGACTCAGCCTGCCGCGCCTCGGTTCAACCAGGCTGCGCTGGATCGTAGGGGACGACAAACCCTCGCACCCTCGCTTCGAATTCTTCGTAGGCCACGTTGAGCGCACCATGGTTTCGAGCATCAAACGTAACCTGGGTGCGGTACCGACTATTATTCCAGGCCGGGTAGGAACCGACCTCGACGCCTGGGTGATTCTCGACGACTCGGTTGAGTTCGCCAACCAGCTCGAATTCATCGGCGCTCAAGAACATAGATCTTGAAAAGAGCGGCGTCGGCCCCACCAAGTGCTCTCCGATGCAGCTCATCTTGAGCTTGAAGAGCTCAGGGATACCCGGCAGCATCCAAACGTTGTCGACCACGAGCGTCGGCCAGCGCGAGTTGCCCAGGCAAACTAGGTGATAGCCGGCGGGGACGGCCGGCGCAGTGCAGGCGAAGGCATCAAACTCAGCCAGAATCGCCGCGGGCGCATCGGTGAAGGGCACGAGCGCTCGATCGAGGGCTCTCGCCACCCCCTCGAGCGTCTTGTCGTCGTGGGTAGGGCCGATCCCTCCGCTCGTGAAAACGACATCGGCTTGGGCCGAAGCCTCTCGGACCGCCTTTTGGATGGCGTCGATGTCGTCCGCCACAACGGCGATACTCAAAAGCTCAATACCCAGGCGACGTAGGGTCTTGGCCAGCTCGTGGGAGTTCGAATCCTGGATCTTTCCCGAAAGTATCTCAGCCCCCACGGTGACGGCCCGCGCGGTCCGCACGACTCGGGGGTCGTGAGTCACGGCTCGATCTCCTCAAGGATGGGCGTTCCGTTCACTTCGACCTTGAGCAGCTCCTCGACGCGTGACTCGGCACGACTGAGCTCGGCTTCAGAGAGCCGGGCCAGACGAACGCCCTCTTCAAACCGCACGAGCGACTCTTCGAGCGATAGCTTTCCCGATTCGAGCTCGGCAACAATCGCCGCCAGCCGCTCGATTGCCTCTTCAAATGAGGGTGCCTGCTCGGAACCCTTCGCAGCTTCGTCCGCTTTCTTTCGACTCATGGGTCTCGCTTCGCCCTCGAATTGGCTGCGAAGGGGAGTACTCGACATTGGACGTCAGTGAAACAGGGCGTGCCATCGACCGCGAATTTGAGGACTTGGCCCGTCTTGATGGGGTTGGGCTGGTCCGCACTTCGCCCGCTCTCTTGCGTTCGGGGTGAGTTCCCTTTGCGAAGAAACAGGTCACCTTCGGCCAAGGCCCGTTCGGCGATCCGTCTTACGACCGGGTCTGGATCGAGATCCGACGCCAGCCTCAAGGTGGATTCACTTGTCGTTACTCCGCTATGGCCTCGCGCCATGGCTATCACCAGAGCCCGCCGTACGAGCGCGTTGGGCTCGACTCGATAACGCTCCTCGAGAGCCATCCTAATTCTATCTCGATCAAGTCCCGGCGTCATGATCTGAAGGCGGCGCCCGAGCCCGGCGGTCGTCGACAGGCGCAGCGTGAGCGAATCCGCTTCTAACCAAGCGAGCGGTCCGAGAAGGCGGGGGAAGGCGGTCGCCGAACCTTTCGAAGCCCGACGGGTCTCCGCCGTGAGTCGAAAAGCTAGCCATAAAGCGCCCGCTTCAAACGCGCGCCGTGCCTCGGCAAGGCTCGCGGTGAGAAGTTTTGGGTTCGGTGTCGCTTCGCTCGGCTCATCGTCGCCAGCGGTCGACGTGGAAGTGCTGAGAAGGTCCTCGAGGGAAAGGCCGGCGCCTGGCTCGAAGGCCCCCTGCACGAGCTCCACAGGCACTCGCTCCTCGTCCGTGCGCCGAGAGTCGTTTAGTTCAGCCTGGAGGGTCCGTCGGCCGAGCAGGTCGACGCTCCTTCCGAGCGCCATGGCGAGCGTCGCTTTTGTTAGTTCTCTGAGTGGATCGTCCGCGGACTCTGGGGCACGAAAGAGCCGAACCAAGGCCAAGGTGACGGCTGAGTCTCTCTTGCCGCGACTTACGCGATGAAGGGCTCTGCCGAGCTCGAGTTTCGGCAGCGCGCTTCCCGCCTTGAGCGTTGGTTCAAGCGCCTCAAGGAGCGCGGCACGCGCTGATTCATCGCCTGTCGCGGCCTCCTTTCGGATACGCGAAACGAGGTCTGACTTCGAGTCTCCGAAGAGACCCCAGAGCGTGTCGACGTGCGGCCGTGTCTCCTCGACCTGAGAATTCTGGCCCACTTCGCGCGCAGCGGCAGGAGAGAACGAGCCGCCCGCCGCGCCGAGGAAAACCACCAGCGAAATCAACCCGGACAACGTCAGCGAATGCCGGCCTTTGAGTGCCCGCCGCTGGGATAGTTGGCCCCCAGTTGTGCTTCGGCCTAGAGCTGGCATCGGCTTTGTTGTAAGGCTGGTCGCGAATGGACGCTATTCGTGTGCGCGGTCAACGCGCCCTCTCCGGTACGATTCCTGTTTCCGGCGCAAAAAATGCCGCGCTTCCCATACTTTGCGCGACGCTGCTCGCCGACGGCCCGAGCCACCTTCGAAACGTGCCCGGCCTGCGGGACATCCACACCACCGCCGCACTGCTGGATGTCTTGGGTCGCTCGACGGATGTCGCGATTCCCCACGTCACGGTCGGTCCGAGTTCGGGAGCCATGGTCGAGGCACCTTACGAGCTGGTACGGCAGATGCGGGCGAGCGTGCTCGTGCTTGGCCCACTCGTAGCCCGGCACGGCCGCGCCAAGGTGTCGCTGCCCGGCGGTTGCGCGATCGGAGCCCGTCCCGTCGATCAACATTTGAAAGGCCTCGAAGCACTCGGAGCGCAAATTCGAGTCGAGCATGGCTACATTGAAGCTTCGGCCAAGAGACTCCGCGGCGCGGAGATCGTATTCGATTTGCCCACCGTGACGGGCACCGAAAACGTGATGATGGCGGCGGCGCTCGCCAAGGGCCGCTCGACGTTAGTCAATTGTGCGCGCGAACCCGAAGTGGAAGAACTCGGGCGTGTGCTCAACAAGATGGGCGCGAAGGTGGACGGCGCAGGAACAAGCGTCATCCACATTACCGGCGCCGATGAGCTCTCCGGTTTCGATCACGCCATCATTGCTGACCGCATCGAGGCGGGCACCTTCATGGTCGCGGTCGGACTTGCCGGTGGCAATGTGCTGATCGATGGCGCACCGGTCGACGATCTCGAACCCGTGATCGTCAAGTTGCGTAAGGCCGGGCTCAAGATTGAACGTGAAGGGCAGGGGGCTCGTGTCGTTCGCGAGGGACCCCTCTTGGCTGTCGATGTCACGACCGCGCCTCATCCTGGATTTCCCACCGATATGCAGGCTCAATTCATGGCCCTGATGACGGTCGCTGGCGGACACTCCGTGCTCACCGAAACCATCTTTGAGAACCGCTTCATGCATGTGCCCGAGCTCAGTCGCATGGGAGCGCGCATCGAGACGCGTCACAACACAGCGTTCGTCGAAGGAGTACCGAAGCTCTCGGGCGCGAGCGTCATGGCGACCGATTTGCGCGCTAGCGCGAGCCTGGTCATCGCGGGGCTGGTGGCTGAGGGCGAGACGATCGTACGCCGCGTCTATCATTTGGATCGAGGCTACGAGGCGATCGAAAAGAAGCTCAGTCGGGTCGGGGCAGACATCGAGCGGATCGTGGTGGAAGGTCCATGAGCCGTCCGCTCACGATTGGTGTGCCCAAGGGGCGCATCCTCAAGAGTCTTTTGCCGTTTTTCCAGGGGATTGGCATCGGCGTCAGCAACTTGCTCCAGGAAGATCGGCGCCTGACGCGCGAGAGCGACGACGGCAGCATTCGCTTCTTGTTGCTGAAACCCGACGATGTGCCGACGTACGTTGAATACGGTGTGGCCGATCTCGGTGTGAGCGGCCGCGATGTGCTCGCCGAACGAGGTTACGACCTATATCAGCCGGTCGATCTTGGCATCGGTCGTTGCCAGATGGTGGTCGCGGGGCCCAGCGGCGTGACCCTGGGCACGCGCCCCCGAGTCGCGACCAAGTTCACGAAGATCGCCTCCGAGCATTTCGCCAAAAAAGGCATTCAAGCCGAAGTGATCTACGTGGGGGGGTCGGTGGAGCTCGCCCCGCTCGTGGGGCTCGCCGATGTGATCGTCGATATCGTGGAATCGGGCGCCACTTTGCGAGAAAATAATCTCACCGTGCTCGAAACGGTGTGCGACATCTCGAGCGTTCTGATTGCCAATCGCAGCCTCTACAAACTGCGACATGCGGAAATCTCGCCCTTCGTCGAACGCCTACGTCAGGTGGTCGCTGAACGAGAGAGAACTTCGACTCAGCCTTAGGCGCGGATCTGTCCGGGTAAAGCGCCCGCGCGATAGCCTGGCTGGCCCCGCCTGGCCGGGGCCCGGCGGGGATGGTTCGGCTCTTCGTGATCGAAGGCAATTTAGGCCTGTTTGTGCCTGGCACGCCGTTTGTACTTCTTCCCCTCGTCCTCGCCGGTGCGGGGCAAAATAAGGAGAAGTCGAAGCAATGGATCATTCCAAAGTTAAGTATGTGTATGTGATCAGCGGCAAGGGTGAGCGAAAGTTCTGGAATAAGGTGGGCGTCGCCTTCGTCAATCGAGATGGATCGCTGAACTGCAAGTTGGAGTCTCTGCCGATCGACGGTGAGCTTCACATTCGCGACTACACGCCGAAGGAAGAGCGCATTGGCACTTCCGAGCGGACCCTAGCCTCCGTCGGCTAGCCACCACTATGAATATATCGAACCCCAAGGGCCTCGAGCCCGATCGACTCGATTGTGAGTCTACCCAAAACAAGGGGGAGCCGATGTTTCGGTTCCCCCTTGGGGCTCGCTTCTTCGGCGGGACCCCCAACCCCTTGTGGGCGCCTATCGTCCGCAAGTTGATGCTCGGTGCGCTGCTTTTGTCGGGGGTTGCATTGCTCGGGATGCAGGCGCCGCTCGGGGCTACGCCTAGCGAGGAGCGAGCCGGGGAGAACTCGGCGCGCCCACCCAACGAGCTAGCTCTCTCGGAGCAAACTCTCGGCGCTGGAGCGCCAGCCGATGGCGCGCGAGCGGAACCCGCTCAGCTCGGCAGCACAACCGCAAAACCTGCTCCCTGCGTCCCGGCGGGCCCGAATGCCCCGGGGGGCACGCTCGTCACGTCGGGCATTCCCCTGGGACTCAACTCCGCAACAGAGAGCGACTTCGATCGTCTCCCAGGTGTAGGCCCGAAGAAGGCACAAGAAATCGTTCAGCTCAGGCAGCGTTTGGGTCGCTTCAAGAAAGTAGCGGATTTACTGCGCGTGCGAGGCGTGGGTCCCAAGACGCTCAAGAAGTGGCAGGGACTATTAGTGGTAGATGAACTCCCTGTGGCTCCCGCGCCCGGTAGTGTTGCGGCTCCCGCGCCCGGTAGTGTTGCGGCTCCCGCGCAGCCGGTCCTCGCTCGCTCGCCCGAGGGGCCACCGTGAGAGGTCAGGGCGCGCCCTCGGGGTTTGCGGCGTTTCAGGTAGCACTATTCACTACCCTCTGGGACGCCCCGCTTTTGGCTGGCAGAGGTGCGAGGCTGCTCTGAAAAGCGAGCGGTAGTTGAAGGGAAAAGGGCGCGTAGCTCTTTCAAAAAGGGCCCACTTGCTACCCATTGGGAAGGGACGCCCCCATTTCACGGTATAATTAAGAATGCAGTTCGCTCGTCGTCCGGGAACTCGTCTTGCGGGAACTCGTTGGGCGGGGAACGGGAGCCGCAGGGTTATGGCCGTCGGTTGGCTAACCGTGGCCCTCGCGCTCGGGTGCGGAGGACGCGCGCCTTCCCCCCAAGTTGCTGAGGATACGCAAGCCGTTCGTCAGGTGCCTGCTGAGCGGTCCGCGGCTACCTCCATCCCTGGGGACGGTCTGACGTCGCAATCGCCTTCACCTCCTTCAAGCCCCGCGTTGAGTCGCACTCCCAAGGAGCTACCCGCTCTGAAAGATCACGAAAGTGCGCTGCTTCGACAACTGGCGGGACCCTGGGGCACGCAGCGCGATCGGGACAACCAAGCTCGGTTCCCCCTTGTGGATTCAGACAACTGGCGACGAGTGCGCTTCCGCGGCGTCCCGCATTTTGCCGCGTTTACATACGGACAAGAGCACAACCTCGTGTCGAGTGCCTTCGTCGTCAAGACGGAAGGCAAGCCCACGAGTCGACGCTGCATGGCCTTATTCGAATCGGAGGCGATCCGCGAATATGCTACGCTCGGTGGGCGCCGCTCGGCCATTGGTGAACGCAAGACGCGTTGGCAGGGGCGTGAACTCTTGGTGCACACGGGCGACGGTGAGCTGTCGATCCTATTCTCGAACTATCGTTTCTCGGTAGCTTGGGCCGCCTACCCTGCCTACGACGATGGCTGTCTCGTTTACGCCACAGTCGTGCTCTGGGGCGATAACCCCTCTCTCGCCCGCAAGGTGCGCGACCGTTGGGTGCTGGAGGGGTTCGAACGCTACGTGGCGACAACCTCAAGCGTGCCCGAGCGGCGTTCGCACTGACCTTACCTTCTCTTGATCGACCCGAGGGGTACGAGTTCAGGGGATCAACGTGGCGATCACGAGCGCGACGCCATAACTCAAGAAGCAGAGCGTCCAGGCGATGCTCAGCTTGCGAAATGAACGGCCCCACAGCGGAGCCAGAGGAAAAATGGCGAACGCGAGAGCGGCACGCCCGAGTGAGAGGTGAGCCAAATAGTAACAGAGCACGGTGTGTACGCTGACCCAGGCCGCAAGGAGGATGAGGGCAGCGAGCAGGCTCAGGCCCATGGTCGGTGAGCATATTCGCGCGGCCCGACGAGGCCAGGCGTTATTTTGGTGGGGAGCGCCCCTCGCCAGATGTGCCCCTAGAAGACCCGTCCCGGGGAGGCTAGAGTCGGGGAAACGTGCGCACCCATCTCCTCCTGCCTGCCTCTGCGGCCCTTGGGCTCGCTAGTATCTTGGCCCTCCTCGCCCCTTCGCTCGGGGCCGCGAAGATGGGCAGCCGCGCCGACGTATTGCCTGTCCTGGCCGTCAAGAAAGGGATGAAAGGATTTGGGCTCACCGTCTTTGAAGGGACCGAGCCGACCAAGTTTGGGGTGACGGTCATCGATGTGATGCGCAATTTTCGTCCGCATCAAGACCTGATCTTGGTGAACACCGAGCACCCACGGCTCGAGGTAGCGAAGATCGTCGCGGGCATGAGCGGCAGCCCCGTTTACCTCGACGGAAAAATGGCCGGTGCCTATTCGTATGGCTGGTCATTCGGGGCCGAGCCGGTTGCAGGCGTGACCCCGATTGAGTCCATGTTGACCGATCTCGACCGCCCTTTGCCTCCCCTGCTGCGCGGAGTGCCCCTCACAGCTCTGCCCGTTTCGAGGGGAGAACGCCGCGCGATGACGACGGCTAGCTTCGCCCCAGCGGATCCTGGTGCTCGATATAGCCTCAAGGCGCATGCCAAGGAGCTCCAAGGTCGGCGAGCTGAGGCCGAAAATGGTCGAGTTCCCCTGGCGCGTCCCATTGCTACGCCGCTTCAGCTCGGGGGCATGGGCAGCCTAGGCCGCCAAATCGCAGAGGAACTGCTCGGTCCGTTTGGTTTTGAGGTGTTAGACGCCGGGGGCGGCTCGAGTTCGGGCAAGACATCCAGTCAGCCCTTCCAAAACGGTGGCGCGATCGGAGTCGAGCTGATTTCTGGAGACATGAGCGCCATGGGCATCGGTACCGTGACGCGCGTCGAGGGCGACAAGCTGGTGGCTTTCGGGCATCCAATGATGGAAGTGGGAGTGACCTCACTTCCGACGAGTCAGGCCCGAATCCTATGGTTTTTGGCGTCTCAGCAGCGCTCCTTCAAGATCGGCGAGGGCGTGGGTCAACGCGGCGCGCTGGTGAACGATCGACAGGCATCGATCGTCGTCGATCAGAAGGCGGTTGCGCCTACGGTTCCGGTTCGACTTCGCATCGAAGGTGAGCCTGGAGCGCCCTTCGCCGAGTGGAATTTCCGCGTGGCGCACGATCCGTTTCTCACGCCATCCTTGCTCAGCATGGCTATTGGCAGCGGGCTTCAATCGGCGGCCGCCGAGCGCCGAGAGATGACCTTCACCATGATCTCTCGGGTGCGGGTCGCGGGTTTCCCCGAGGTGACCATCGAAGATTTTAGTGCTGGGCCCACCGGGACCCCCGACGCCACACAGTTGACGCAATCGTCGTTGCTCTCGAGCGTGGGCGGGCTGTTCTCTAACCCGTGGCAGGACATTCGCCTGGACAGCGTGGAAGTCGAGGCGAAGCTAACTTTCGCGCGGGAGGTAGCGATCTTACGCGGAGCCGAGATCGTCCATCCCGAGATACGGCCTGGGGAGCCCGCCGAGGTGCGGGTGTGGCTTGAGCCGTACAACGAAAAGTTGCGCTCGATCGTGGTCTCGTTACCCATCCCAGCGCAACTCAACGGACAACAGGTGAAGATCTCCGTGCGCCCCGGTTATGCTGTGCCGAAGGTCAAGCCGCCCGCGGAGTCTCTGTCGCAAATGATTGCGAACCTGGTCGACCCGACTTACTCGCCGCGTTCGCTCGTCCTCTCGATTGAAACGGGAGAAGGCGGTGTCGCCCACGAAGGGCATGTGGTCGAGATGCTTCCACCGGGGGCGCTGGATCGACTGACGACAACGAGCGCTTCACTCGGCCCTGTTGAGTTTCGAACCCAGGCCCATACCGTCAAATCGCTGCCGTATTTCGTGGTAGGCACCCAGTCGGTGCAGGTCAAAATCAAGAAAAACCCATGAAGCCTTTCCTATTCAGCCATGTTCGCTCGGGTTCGACCCTCGCCCACAGTGCCATCACCGTTGCGCTCTGGCTCGCCTTGCTGACGCGTCCCGCTCTCGCCGTAGGAACGCGACATTTTGTACTTGAGACCGCCAAAGATTTCGAGGCCGGCCACGCCGAGGGGGTTTTCATCGACTCGATCGGACGCTTGCGACCGGGTTTGCACGTTTCGTCGTTCCCGGTGGGTGAAGCCCCCGTTGCGTGGGGCGCGCTCCAGGTGGGCAGGGGTATTTTGCTCGCGACCGGCAATGAAGGAAAGTTGCTATCAGTCGATGCCGGCAAGGTCACAACGTTAGCAGATAGTCAGGCCATGACGCTGACCTCCGTCGTCGAGGCGTGGGGGCGAGTGTTGGTTGGTGCGCTACCTGGTGGTACCATTTTTGAGTGGAAAAATGGTAAGCTAGAGAGTTTTGTTAGCTTACCCGATACCCTGATTTGGGGGCTCGCTTTCGATGAAAAGACCAAGTCGCTTTTCGTGGCGACCGGCCCCAAGGGCGAAGTTTACCGTGTCTCTTCGACCGGCAAAGCAGACGTTTACTTCGATGCCGAGGAGTCACACGTCGTGAGTGTGGCCGCCCAGGGTGGGGTCGTTTATGCCGGTTCCTCGAACAAGGCACGCCTTTACAAAGTGACGGCGCCGGGTCGAGGGGAGGTCCTTTACGATTTTGGCAAGACGGAGGTGCGCGCTATCGCGGTGGGATCCTCAGGGACCGTGTTCTGCGTGGCCAACGAGCTCAAGGGTAGCTCGCGAGCCGAAGCTTGGAAGGCCGATCGTCCGGCTCCGGCGAACAACAATGAGCCAACGAAGGGCTCAGGAGAGCTGTATCGCTTCGCGGCGGATGGTCGGGGCGAGAAGCTCTTCGAGAGCAAAGATGATTACTTCACCGCTCTCGCCGTCGTCGGAAACGACGAGCCCATTGTGGGCACGGGCGTTGAGGCTCGAGTTTTTCATGTCGAACGAGGCGGCATTTCGCGTCAGATAGCGGACTTGGAGCAGCGTCAGGTCAGTAGCATCTCGCTCGATGAAAAGCTTCGTGGTTACGTCGTGACGAGCGATCCGTTAGCCTTTCATGAGATAACGGGCCTCGGGAGTCGAACCGGCAGCTATACGAGCCCTTCACTCGACGCCGGGCTGCGCGCCACCTTTGGCAAGGTGCGCTACGACGCTTTCGCGGGTACCGAGCTGCGCTTTCGCTCCGGAAATACCGAAGAGCCGGGGCCCTATTGGTCGGAGTGGTCGGCCCCGCTCGCGAGCGGCCAGGACGTTCAGGTCGCAAAGGCTCGCTTCGTGCAATTTAAGGTAGTGATGCCCGAAGGAGCCGATCGCTTTCTGGAGCGAATCGAGATCCCCTTTCGCACTGACAATCTCGGCGCGACCTTGCAAAAGATCCAGGTCGATTCGCCCTCTTTGCCCAAGCCGAGCAAGGGCCTGAAATCGTCCGGAGGACCTCTCGATGGTACGCCTTCAGCAAAGATCAAGGTTAGCTTTGAGGTTGAAAACCCGGACGAAGACGAGCTGCGCTATCGCGTCGAGTACGCCGCAAAGAACAGCACTAAATGGTTTGATGCGCTCGACCCGGGTGAAGTCCTCACCAAGAACAACTTCACTTGGGACACCTCCAACCTGGCTGAAGGTGAATACAGGCTGCGCGTCACCGCTAGCGATGAGCTCTCCAATAGTCCGAGCGAGACGAGGTCGCACACGCTGTTGAGCTCGCTCGTCCTGGTCGACAACACTCCACCGCGTTTGACGGGATGGAAATGGGACGGCAAGACCTTGAGCGGCACTGCTCTAGATGGCGTTGGGCCGATACGTCGTGTGGAGGTGCGCTTGTCTGGACCGAAAGAGTGGCTACCCCTTTCGCCCACTGATGGAATATTCGACCAGCCGAGCGAGGCGTTTCAGGCTCAGCTAGGCCCTGACGCCGCTGTCACAGGTGACTTCGTAACTGTCCGCGCATTTGACGCGGCGCTGAATTCAAGCGTCGAAATCGTACGCATCTCGCGCTGAATCGAGGGCTTTGTGTGAGAGCGCATTCAAAGAATCAACTTCACGCTAGCCTGAAGGCAAGTGCGCGCTAACTTGAAAGGCTACATGGCTTGGTTTGAGTCTTCGAAGCGACGCACCAGAGAAGGTCGATTTTTGTTGCGGGCGTTCGTTCCCCTCCTATTGGTCGCGGCGTTCGGAACCAATTGCAATTCCGAACAATCCGGGGATGACGACGACCTAGGCCCAGCCGGCAAACCCAACGGGCGACAAGACACGACCGTCCGTATTCCGGGCTCAAGCTATGGAGGCGATGGTTCGCTCTCGCTGAATCCGCTGTGCGGCGAGGGGTCGTGCGTTCCGGATACCAACGAAGGCTGTGAAGCTCCGTCGAGCGTCGGCGGTGGCGGGGGTGGAGAAGGCGGAAGCGCGGGGAGCGCGGGCGCTTCGAATCATTTTGGCGGGGAAGCGCTTGGCTGGGCAGGAGAAGTCGAAGGGGCTTCTCAACGAGAACGCATCGTCGGCGAGGCTTGTCGTGTCACGACGAATAAGAAGGACGAGTCCTGCACAGACGGACAATGTCCCGTGGAGCGAGCTTGCGCTGGCGTTGGGGCTGCCGAGGAGTTTGGGCCTTGTTTTAGCACGACAGATTGTGGGGCCGGGCTCGCGTGCGTCGGGGCCGGCGATGCCGGTATGTGCAGGCGTTATTGCTGCGACGAAACGAGCTGCGGCAGTGGAGCGTTTTGTGAGGTGGGCGCAGAGCTCGGGACAGGCCTGTCGGTTCCGGTTTGCGCGAACCTGACGGCGTGCTCCATGCTGGAAGATTATCCCTGTCCGAAGGGTAGCCTCTGTGCATGCGGCACGGAGCGGGCTTGTGCGATCGTGAAGAGCGACGGAAGCACGGGTTGCGTTGTGCCAGGCGAGGGTCTGCAAGGAGAGGCCTGTCTCGGCCTTCATCATGGCGAATGCGCGGCGGGTTACGTTTGTTCTAAGGGCCTCGGCTGCCTACAAGTTTGCGAAATCGGCGTGGTTTCAGCGTGCCCGACCGGTGCGCTGTGCCAAGCTCCCGCTGAGTTCCCCGCGGGGCTTGGCGTATGTGTGGACGGACCCAACTAGCGAGGTAGGTTGCCCCTGCTGGTCGAGAGGGCCCAAAACCCGCTAGCCACGTTCTTGGTGTATAAGACTGCGGATGAGTTCGTACCAGGAGCAACTCGAGGTGGAGTCGAAGGGTCGAGGACTCATCAACATCACTCGATCGGTCGAAGCTGTGGTGACCCGCTCAGGAGTGACTCAAGGGCTCTGCCACGTCTTCGTGCAACACACTTCGGCCAGCCTAATTATTCAAGAGAATGCGGATCCCAGCGTGCAGAGAGATCTGCTCCGTTTTTTCGATGACCTAGCGCCCGAAGCTCGCGCCTGGGAGCACACCGACGAGGGCCCAGATGACATGCCGGCCCACGCCAAGGCGGTACTCACCAGGACCTCGGAGATTGTTCCGGTGATTGCGGGTCGCCTCGGGCTGGGCACGTGGCAGGCACTCTACCTCTTTGAGCACCGCCGAGCGCCGCACCGTCGCAGGCTCGTGATAACCCTGAGCGATGGCTGAGGCCCAGCGCAGACGGCGAGACCGAGCATCCTGCCTGAGGACCCTAGCTTTCCAACCTGCACGCCGGGCCCTTCGTCCCGCTCCTTGTTGTCGGGGAGGCTGCACCCGTGTTTGACTCAGGCCATCGGGTCAGCGAACTCTCCGTGTTCCCCAGGAGTCCTTCGCGCGAAGGTTAGGTCGGCCCCGTACGGAACATCATGAAGCGATTCGATTTCTATCACCTGCCCCGCGGCCTCCAAGACAGGTTCATCGAGTCGACCCAGGGCGTTGCCGTTCCCCTCGCCATCGCGGCGCGTCCTTTCGGCAGCATGAAACCGAGGTTGTGGACGCTGTCCTCCGTCGCCTTTCTGGGCCTGCTCGTCGTGACAGCGCTGCGTGGCTTTGGCGATTTGGATAGTCCCGCGGCCCTTGGCGGGCCTCGTGAGTTTGGCGTCTACATCGCGCTCGCTTTCGGAGCGCTCGTGTCGGCGGCCTGCGCCTATTGGACCTCGAATTCGCTCGCTGTTCTGCCGTACGCCAATGCCGATTACCTTTTCCCTTCCGGAATTCTCAAGGTGACCGGTCCGGCGCTGTTGGCTTATGATGCGAGCGACATCGAACTCGGCCCTATCTCCGGCCCAGCCCTCATCGCGAAGGTTCGCAGTGGCCCGACCTTCCAGTTCAGTTTTGACGGCGTCGAGAGTGCGAGCTCGGCCGCAGCCAGTTTCCAAGAGGGCAAGCGTCGCTGGATCGAAGCTCAAAGTGGAGATCCGCTCGAGAAGGCACGCCTGTCGTGTTTGGTGGAGAGCGGTATTCCCAATCCGCTCGCGCCGACTCGACCTCACCCACGTCCGCCCCAGTTTCCAGCAATTTTGTCCTATATCGCCGCGCTTTTTTTGGCGGGACTCGTGGGCTCAGGGCTCGCCCTCTTCCGCAATGAGTTGAGCGAGAAGTCGATGTACCAGGCTGCGACGGAGCAAAATACCGTTAACGCTTATGAGAAATACGTAGCGCGCGGTGGAAGGCGACGCGACGTTTCGGATCTTCTCTTGCCGCGGGCGCGCTTGGCTCAAGCGGTGGCCTCGAAGGCCCCTGGGCCGATCATCGAGTTTTCGAAGACCCCAGAGGCAGCCAAGATCCAAACCGAGGTCAACGCCGCGGTCCGTTCAGCTTTGCTCGAGGAGCTCAGCCTGGCCCAGAAGTCGGGTACGCTGACGGCGCTCGCGGAACTTGGAAACAAGTATCCACAGGTCGATCTGGTGGCGCCCGAGCTCGCTCAGGCGCGACACACCGTCTACCAATCTGCTTACCAAGCGTTTTTAGCCAAGGCAGTAGACGATCCGGCCCTCACTGAGTTCGTTGGGCATCTCTTAGCTTACGCCGAGAAGCACGGGCCCAAGGTGACCCTGCGTTTTTCGCACGAGTTCCCGCAGGACGTCGAAATCGTCGATAACATCGTCAAGAAGAGCGAGAAGTACTACCTCGGCTCGAAGAGCCTGCCTTCGCCCCACTTTTTGGGCGAAAAGGCGCGCCGCCGCGAACAGGTACTGGGCGACAAGCTCGTCCCCGCTCTTTCAGAGGCCTTCCCGCGCGACGTGTTGTATTTTGAGTTGGCGCCCCTGCCCGAGCAACCGAATCAGGTGCTCCCGCCCCTCAGCGAGCCGACGCTCACGATTGTGCACAAAGAGACGCTCTCGGGAGGATTCGTCGGAGGGGCTCCCAAGAACATGTACATGGGGGCGACCGTTCGCATCACGGCCAAGTTTGGTTTACCTGGCGATCGCCCACAGCACGAGTTCGTCTTCGCTGTGTGGCGGAATCCCAGCACGTCCATTCCGGAACAGAAACCCACCGACATCGACGCGGTTTATGACGACATGATGTCGGGCGCCTTCGAGGATTTTCGTAGGATCTACCTGAAGAAGTGGTTCAAGCTCTGAGCTCTTTGGGGGACGGATCGGCGAGCGCGTGAAGGTGCCCAAGACCCCTCTGTCTGATTCATCGTTCCGCGGGCCGCTCGAACGGCGTTCGCAGCGGATCTTGCGGCGAATTCTGCTGCCGCTCCTGCTGCTTTCCTGTCTCGCGCTGGTCGTGTTTTGGTGTCTTTTCTTGTTCGACTTGAGCGGCGGAGCGCTCACATCGTTGAACCTGAGTGCGGCTGTTTCGCGTTTCTTTCACTTCGATGCCGAAGCGATGGGCGGCGTACCGGGTGGCTACACCGAGGTCGTGGCGGCCACCTTAGGCATCATCGTAACGGTGGTCAGCATCGTCCTGCAGCTATCGGCGGCGCGGTTTGCCGGCATTACTCGCATGTTCTTGCGAGATCCGGTGAACGTGGTGGTCATCGGCTACTACGTCGTCGTTTGCATGCTGGGGCTTTGGGTCAGCTTGGCGCTGCGCATGAACTCGGTACCCGAGCTCACCATGAAGGCGTTTCTGCTGCTCACGACCTGCGCCGTGGCGCTGATGGTACCGTACTTTGGCTACGTTTTTACGTTCCTTGAGCCCCAGAACATCACACGAACCTTGCTGCACGATGCGCTCGACACAGCCGAGCGCGGGGCACTGGCCAAGAGAAACGTCCAAGTTGAGCCGGCCCAGGCGCGCTTGATCCTCACCATGGAAGAGCTGACCGACATCGTCAGTTCTTCGCTCTCGAACAAAGACAAGGTGATCGCGAGCCAAGCTGCGGACGCTCTCAAGGACTTAGCGATCGGCTATTTGAGTCTCAAGCCCAGGGCTCGCTCAGCGTGGTTTGAGGTAACCCCGGCACTGGCCAAGAACCCAGATTTCGTGGCCATGGATCCGGAGAGCCTGGCGGATCAAGCACGCAAGAGGACCTGGGTGGAATGGAAAGCTCTACGCCAGTGCTTGGGTATTTATAACGAAGCGCTCTCCGGCATGCGCGACATGACGTACTTGGTCGCCATCAACACTCGCTATATCGGAGCCGCGGCCGTAAGCGCGGGCGACTCGGAGGTGATGCGCCTCGTATATCGATTTTTTAACTCGTATTTGCGCGCAGCCTTGAACGCAAAGGACGTGCGCACCGCCTATAACGTGCTGAACCAGTACCGATTGTATGTCGAGTGCCTGCTTCAAAACGGCTACGAAGCCCTTGCCGTCGATGGCGTTGTTCATATGGTATATTATGGGCATGTGAGCTTCGACATGAAGCTCACCTTCGTCACCGAAACGGTGGCGTACGATATTTCTACGCTGTGCGAGCTGTCTCATGAGCTCAAGGCCGACGTCGAGACGGTCATGCTGGAGCGCTTTTTAGAGCTAGATCGTCCGCTGCGCGCGCAGCAGCAGGAAGCCGCGCTGATTGGCGTTCGCAAGGCCCAGGCTAAACTCGGCGCCTACTACCTTGCTCTCGGTCAAAGAGAGCGAGCCGAGCGCATCGCACAAGACATGCAGGACGAACCTGCGAGTCGCCTCCGGGCTATCGAGTCCCAACTCCAGAACGTGAGCTCACGCGAGTTTTGGGAAATTACCGACCGCGGCCGCAACTTCGAATACATGGACGAGCCGCAGCGGGCGCAACTCTCCGTGTTTTTTGCGCTCATCCCCCGGAAAGCGCAGAGCTAGGCTCCCATTTTCCATAGCCGCGGCTACGACATGCGAGAGCGCGTTCAGGCCGCTCGCGTCCTTAGAGGGCGCCGGGAAACCCAAGCTCGGCGTAGCTCTCAATGATGAGCGAAGCGGCTCGGACCTGCTTTTTATCGAGTAGAGGGTCAACAATAGCCACGATCCGCTCCACTCGAGCCCGCCTGGCAGCCTCGACCCCGGCGATAGAATCTTCAAAAACTAGGCAGCGCGTGGGCGGGATGCCGATAAG